>VAPE01000124.1_pt1 | contig 16056 bp, 14 predicted proteins | sample 3393911 | NCBI WGS metagenome assembly VAPE01 (sample SAMN08290436, study PRJNA428436) | hydrothermal vent metagenome | isolation source: Deep-sea hydrothermal vent chimney | place: Atlantic Ocean: South-mid Altantic Ridge | reverse complement strand
GTATCCAGAAGTTACTGAAAAGACTGGATTCCCGCCCAATCCCGATTTGTCGGGACGGGAATGACGGCTCTATTGTTGAGTTTATACACAGACACTAATTAATCAAAATTTCCTTACATTGGCAAGCTCCGACCTTTGGTTGGAGCTTGACCCACGACTCAAACGTCGGATTTGAATGTCTGCGTACCGCTTGACAAGTTCTCTCTTTAATGTTATTATTAACTACCATGGTAGTTAATAATCTAAAAAACATGATTGATAAACTCGCGGAGATCGGTCTGACCGAATACGAGGCAAAGGCCTTTATCGGGCTGATTGAAAGGAGCCCTGCAACCGCCTATGAACTCGCCAGGGCATCCGGCATACCCACATCCAAGATATATGAGGTCCTTTCCAGGCTTTCTGAAAAGGGGGTCATTCTGTCCACCGGGGAGGATGGCACGAAGAGGTATGTTCCGATAGAGCCGGCCGAGTTAATACAAGGCCACAGAAGCAGGATGGAGACAACGCTGAGTTCCCTCAAAGAGGATCTTGCCTCTGTTGGAAAGAAGGCGGATGTCTCATACATATGGAATATTAATGATTACGAGTACCTCTTGGACAAGGCCGGAAGGATAATACTCGATGCCCGGGAGACCATTCTCATATCAGGATGGGCAGAGGAACTGGGACGCCTCGAAAGCCTGCTTAAAGAATCTGCCGGGAGAAGAGTCAGGATTTCAATAATCCACTTTGGGAGACCGGTGGTGAGGACAGGCCAAGTCTTTCAGCATCCAATCGAGGATACCATCTATGCGGAAAAACGCGGCAGAGGGCTTGCTGTTGTTGTCGATTCAAGGGAGGTCCTGATGGGAACCGTGTTTGAAAGCGGCACGGTGGAAGGTGCATGGAGTCTCAACAGGGGATTTGTGACCATGGCGGAGGACTACATCAAACACGACATCTACATGATGAAGATCGTCAGACGATTTGACAGGATACTTAAAACAACCTTTGGTAACAGGTATGAAAAACTCCGGGATGTATTTTTAGATGAGGAGGCAACATGAAGGTCTATATTGACGGAAGGTATTATGACAGGTCAGATGCACGCATATCGGTCTTTGACCACGGGCTTCTCTATGGAGACGGTGTTTTTGAGGGTATAAGGATATACAACGGCAAGGTCTTCAGGCTCAGGGAACACATTAAGAGACTCTATCAGAGTGCAAAGGCCATTTTGCTTGATATCCCGCTCTCTATGGAGGAGATGGAAAACGCCGTCTTAGAGACCGTCAAGACAAATCAAAAACACAACGGGTATATCAGGCTGGTTATAACAAGGGGAGAGGGGACGCTGGGCATTGACCCGACGCAATGCAAGAGGGCAACAGTCATAATCATAGCAGATGAAATCCAGCTCTATCCCGAGGGGTATTATGAAAAGGGCATTGAGATAGTCACGGCCTCGTCAAGGCGTTTAGCCTCGGACGGTCTTGACCCCAGGGTGAAGTCTTTAAACTATCTCAACAATATCATGGCAAAGATCGAGGCAAGGCAGGCTGGATGCCTCGAGGCCGTGATGCTCAACAGAGAAGGGTTTGTGGCGGAATGCACAGGAGACAACCTCTTTATTGTCAAAGATGGAAAACTTCTTGCCCCCGCTCCTTATTACGGCGCCCTCGACGGTATCACAATGAAAACAGTGATAGAGATTGCGGAATCCCTCGGGGTTGAAACCTCTGAGACCGCTCTCACGCGTTATGATCTGTATAATGCAGATGAATGCTTCATGACCGGCACAGGCGCCGAGATTATACCTGTAATCAGGATCGACGGCAGGGTAATTGGTGATGGCGGGCGGGGCAAGACAACGGCAAACCTTCTGAACGCCTTTAAGACGTTAGTGAAAGGTTAAGCATCAGGTTACGGAGAGATGGGACAACTGCAAGCAGCCCCTCTGCAAGGGGTTAAGTTTTAATAAAAACCGGCGTCTTCCCTTCAAACTCAAGTTAAACTTAAATTGACAAGCCTTTATAGCTTCAGTTATCATATAAACTCACGGCTGATTTTGCCGGTATCGAGTATATAGATACTCTTGTATGCCGCCTTTAGCGTTTTCACCTTATTAAAACGCTCACCAGGACCTTGATAAAAAAGAGGTTTTTTTATGTGCCGACTTGCTGCATTAACATCAGAGGATTATTTTTCCCCCATTGAGAACATCATGGCCCTTGAGACAATGAAGGAGGGACATGACGGCTCGGGCATGGGGCTTATCCTGAAGAACCTCGGGGGGGAATTAGAGGAATTCAAGGAACACCCCATTCTCTCCGGCATATGTTCAAGGGATGGCATCAGGCAGCTCGATGATTATATGGGCAAGGTTGGATTCCGTCTGCAGTACACCTGGACACCAAAGCTCAGGCCGCAAAAGGGAGTGGTTGCCCGAGACTACTATTTTGCACGTGTCTATGATTACCCCGAAGAGGACAAGGACAGGTCCCGTGAGGAAAAGGATGCCCTTCTCCTGAAGACAAGGCTCACCCTGAGGAGGATGGGAGAAAAGAACGAATCAATAATTGTATTCTCCTTCTATCCTGATATCCTTACACTAAAGGAGGTTGGTGATCCACTTCAGCTGGGAGAGTTCTTCAGCCTTGACAGCTCTTCACTGAAGGCAAAGATCATATTCGCCCAGGGCAGGCAAAACACCAACTACGCCATTAACCTCTATGCATGTCATCCCTTCTTTATCGAGGGATACGGTTCAATGACCAACGGTGAGAATACCGCCTTCGTGCCGATCAGGGAGTACCTGACGAGCAGAGGGTTCCCCGGATATATCGGATACAACAGTGACAGCGAGGTCTTTACACACATTCTCCACTATACACGCAAGAAGCTTGGTCTGCCGCTCACTTACTATAAAGACATCATAACACCTCTGAAGCCCTCGGAGATTGAAAAACGGGGGGATTCCGAGGTCGCAAGGTTCCTCAAGACCACACTGAGGCCGTTATGTATTGACGGACCCAACTGTATAATCGGTTTCGTGCCCGACGGTACATGCTTTATGGTCCAGGACTCCAAGAAACTGAGGCCCGGGGTTGTCGGGGGTATTAAGGGTAAGTACGCACTGATGTCGGAGGAGTGTGGTCTTGACAGGGCTGTGCCTGAACGGAACCACGCCGATGATATCTTCCCCATGAGGTATGACATGGTAACGGTCTCACCCGATGCAAAGGAGGTGAAGGTATGGAATCAGCGGCAAGGCTGGACCAAAATCATCAATTAGCCCTGAAGGATTTCCCATATAGAATCAGGTGGAGGGATGACAGGTGCAAACGCTGTGGCCGGTGCACCGCCGTCTGTCCAATGTTCTCTATCGAGCCATCCGTGGTGGTGCAGAGGGTCGTCCACTCCGATGGTGCAACGCCTGAACCCAAGATCGAAAGACGTGTGGTCTCAATAGTCAAACAGGTAACGGATATCAACCGTTACTGCACGGGCTGTGCAACCTGTGTCCTTGTATGTCCAAATGAGGCGATAGAGCCCGAGTATAATCCCCGGCATAAGTTCCTTTTTCATAAAAACAGCGGCGGACATCCCTTCAGGAGAGGGGGGAGGAGAAACGACTCCCGGCCCTCAACCCTTGACAGGCTGAAATTCACCCGGATATCCATGCTTACCGACCCTGCCCTGGATGCAGGAAGGCATGAGTTCAGGATCAGGACCTATCTTGGCAGGATCCTCCCTGCAGAGGAACTTCCTGTCAGGGTGGTAAACGGCAGGGTCGAGATAGACAGGTCTTCCGGAGAATTCATACCGCCTGTAAGGGAGATATACCCCATTATGATAGGAAGCATGTCTATTGGGGCGCTCTCGCCCACGATGTGGGAAGGGCTCGCAATGGGTATTACCTACCTTAACGAGGTTGAGAATATGCCGGTAGTTATGTGCTCCGGCGAGGGCGGCATGCCCCAGAGGCTTTTAAGGTCGCGTTTCATGAAGTATTTTATTCCCCAGATCGCCTCCGGATACTTTGGCTGGGATGAGATAGTCAGGGCAATCCCCCATATGATAGAGGACCCATGCGCCATCGAGATAAAATACGGCCAGGGGGCAAAGCCCGGTGATGGCGGGCTCCTGATGGCCCACAAGGTTTTGAAGTTGATCTCCGAGATCAGGGGGGTTCCCATGGGGGTGGACCTGCCCTCACCGCCGACCCACCAGACAATGTACTCCATAGAGGAGTCCGTTGCCAAGATGATACAGTCCATGTCCATGGCGTGGGGATTCAGGGTGCCGGTTTATCCAAAGATTTCCGGATCGAGGACGGCTAAGGCTGTGCTCAATAACCTTGTGCGGAACCCCTATGCAGCTGCTCTCTCCATAGATGGAGACGATGGCGGGACCGGCGCTGCATACAATGTCTCCATGGACAAGATGGGACATCCCATCACCTCCAATCTCAGGGAATGTTACCTCGACCTTGTTGCCCAGGGAAGACAGAATGAACTCCCCCTTATTGCAGCCGGAGGAGTTGGTAAAAAGGGCAATCTTGCAGCAAATGCCGCCGCCCTCTTTATGCTCGGGGCCTCTGCGGTTTCCATAGGCAAGTATATGATGCAGGCTGCTGCAGGATGCTTCGGCGATGAGGACAATCGTTGCAACGTCTGTAACCTTGGAAGATGTCCGCGGGGGATAACTACACAGTCCCCGCGTCTGTACAGGCGTCTCGACCCTGACAAGGTAGCCGAGAGGGTCGTGGAGGTCTTCAAGTCAGCGGATGTTGAACTCAGAAAGATATTTGCCCCCATGGGAAGAAGCACGGAACTCCCGATAGGCATGTCTGACGGCCTGAGCGCCGATGACCCGGCAATAGCGGAGCGTTTGAAGATAAGCTATGTATGTTGAGATTATAAGGCTGCACGGATAATACAGGAGAAGGTGTCTTGTGAAAAAGGTTCTGTTAAGAGGAAACAAGGACGGTAAGAGAACTCCATCCAGGGTCTTTGAAGCGGAGATCCAGGAGGCTGTCCATCAGGGAGCGAGGGAATTAGAGATAATCGCCGATGGCCAGCACGGGATCGGAGGCCGTATCTGGCCAAGGGGAGAGGCTGTTAAGATAACGGTTGAAGGCCCCGTTGGTCAGAGGCTTGGCAGTATGGGGATGTTCGGGACGGAGATCATCGTTAAGGGGGGCGCCTCGGATGATGTGGGCTGGGTTAACTGCGGTGCAAAGATTACCGTCCTTGGTGATGTCACCAATGGCGCCCATAATGCTGCCGCCCAGGGGATTCTGTACGTTCAGGGCAGTGGTGGAGCACGCTGTGACACGATGACAAAGCACAATCCCCGTTTTGACCCGCCTCAGTCATGGTACTTCAGGGATGTGGGCGATACCTTTGCTGAATTTAAGGCGGGAGGGGTTGCTGTTGTATGTGGGGTCAACCCAAGAAACACCAGGAACGTCCTTGGGTATCGTCCCTGCGTAGGTATGGTCAGCGGAGTGATATACTTCCGGGGGACTATCGAGGGGTTCAGTGAACTTGATGTAAAGTTGCTTGACCTGACGGATCAGGACTGGGAGTGGCTTGTGACTAACATGAGGCCCTATCTTGAGGCCGTCGACAGGATGGACTATTATGATGAGCTTGCATCCTCAAAGGATACCTGGAGGAAGCTGATACCGTACACTGCCCAGGAGAGGGCAAAGAGAAAGCCCTTTAAGGTATCCATACAGGAATTCAGGAATACGGTCTGGGAACCGGGAGTTGGGAAGGGGGGCATTTTTGCTGAGTATATAAACCACCCGGTGACAGTACTGCCTTATATTACTGCCGGGATGGACAGGAGATACAGGCCTGTATGGAACAACCAAAAGTACTCACCCCCCTGCGAATACAGTTGTCCTTCAGGGATACCTACCCAGAGGAGGGCACAGTTAATCAGGACTGACAGGCTTGATGAGGCGCTGGAACTGGTGCTCCGGTACAGCCCGCTCCCCGCAACGGTTTGTGGTGAGATTTGTCCCAACCTCTGCATGCAGGCATGCACCAGGGGGCAGGTTGACAGGCCCGTAGATATAAAAGACCTCGGCAGGGCAAGCCTTGAAGCAAAGGCACCAAAGCCGAAGGCGAAGACCGGCAAGCGGGTGGCCGTTGTAGGTGGTGGTCCCGGAGGACTGTCTGCTGCGTGGCAGCTTGCCCGAAAGGGACACGAAGTGGACCTCTACGAGGCAGAGGAGAAGCTTGGCGGCAAGCTTGAACTCTGTATACCGAGAGAGAGATTACCCCGTGAGGTCCTCAAAAAGGAGCTTGACAGGTTCCGTGAAATAGGGGTGAAGGTTCACCTTTCATCGAGGATTAATCAGGAGCACTTTCAGGAGATATACAAGAACCATGACGTTGTAATTGTTGCCTGCGGCGCCCACAAACCCCGAAAGATGAATGTGGAAGGTGCTGGAGACATGGTTAGCGCCTATGATTTTCTGAAGGGAATAAACACCGGTGGCCTTGCTGATCTCAAGGACAGGAAGGTGGTCATTATCGGGGCGGGGAATGTGGGCATGGACGTTGCTGCCCAGGCGTTCCACTGCGGTGCGAAGGAGGTCACGGCAGTCGATATACAGAGGCCCGCCGCCTTTGGAAAGGAACTTGAAATAGCCGAATCCCTCGGGACCGGAATCCTCTGGCCGAAGTTTACCGAAAGATACAGCAAGGAAGAGGGCAGGATCTACTTTACCGACGGCTCTTTCCTCGATGCCGATCTCGTGGTCGTCTCAATTGGTGATACACCGGCGACGGATTTCCTGCCGCCGTCGGTACATACCGACAAACAGGGCTGGATCGAGGCAGATGAGGCCGGGCATACCTCGGACCCGAAGATCTATGCTATAGGGGATGCAACAAGGCTCGGCCTTGTTACTCACGCTATCGGTCACGGCAGAAAGGCCGCTGATGCGGTTCATGCACTCCTTTCCGGAAGGTCTTATTACAGACCGGCCCCAAGGCCCATGGTTCCCTACGAACAGATTAAAACCGCTTACTATGACGTGTGCAGGGATGAATCGCCAACCCCCCTGACAGAGGCCAACAGGTGCATGTCCTGCGCTGTATGCAGAGACTGTCATATGTGTGAGATAACCTGCTACTATGGCGCAATCAGCAGAACCGAATACGAAGACGGCTCTTACGCCTACATTATAAATGATGATCTCTGCATCGGGTGCGCATTCTGTGCAGGTATCTGTCCCTGCGGTATCTGGGAGATGGAAGAAAACTTATAGATTTACCCACATCCCCCCTCCGTTTGAATCCCCTCATATTGGATCTGCTGAAGACCGTCAAGCTATCCGGCCAAAGGTCGGAGCTTTCGGCAAGGTGCATTGTAACCCGACAGACCATCGCTATCCCGACCGGCTTCATGATCTGCCGATATCCGCGCGCTACGCTGTGGACATGAGGCAAACCGCCGGATTTATGTTGATATTATGCAAAAAAATGGATATAATGTAGAAAAAAAGAGGGACACTCATATGATTCGCGTGCCCGGACCAAGTTACAGTATCACCATCAGGCTCGAAATAGAAAACCGCATCGGGATGTTTGCACAAATTGCAAATACGATCAGCAGTGCCGGTGGCGACCTCGGTGCCGTCGATATCGTAAGGACAGAACGCGGTAAAATAATCCGTGATATAACGGTAAATGCGCGGGATGAATCACATGAAAAGCTTATTGCAAAGGCCATAAAGAGGCTTTCGGGAGTAAAGGTTCTCCGGGTTATGGACCGGACCTTTACTGCTCACCAGGGAGGTAAAATCGAGATAAAAAACAGGATGCCCGTAAGAGACAGGAATGACCTTTCAAAGGTTTATACCCCCGGAGTTGCCAGGGTATGCATGGACATCCACAAGAACAGGAAACACGCTTACAGATATACAATAAAAGGCAACTCGGTAGCCATAATAACCGATGGTTCTGCTGTACTGGGCCTTGGAGACATCGGGCCCGAGGCTGCAATGCCGGTCATGGAAGGCAAGGCCATGATCTTTAAGGAATTTGCAGGTATCGATGCCTTCCCTCTGGCTTTAAGGACCACGGACCCCGCATCAATTATCGAAACGGTCAGGAATATCTCGCCTGCTTTCGGCGGTATTAACCTTGAAGACATTTCTGCTCCACGCTGCTTTGATATTGAAACCGGATTAAGGGACATCCTTGACATCCCGGTCATTCACGACGACCAGCATGGAACCGCCGTTGTGGTTCTTGCTGCGGTGTTAAATGTTTGCAGGCTCCTGAAGAGAAAGATCGGGGACCTGAAGATTGTGGTTGCCGGTGCAGGCGCTGCAGGCGCTGCCACCGCCTCAATCCTTTCATCCTACGGTGTGGGGAATATTATTGTTTGTGACAGGGCAGGCGCAATATACAGAGGCAGAAGGAAGGACATGACTCCTTATAAGAGGACACTGGCCGGCAAGACCAATCCCGGACGTTTAAAGGGAAGCATATCCCGGGTAATGGAGGGTGCAAATATATTCATAGGCCTTTCTGCTCCTGACATTATCACCCCTGATGACATAAAGAGAATGGCAAAGGACCCCGTTGTCTTTGCGCTTGCAAACCCGGAGCCTGAAATATCACCGGAGGAGGCCATTCCAATCGTGCGGGTCCTGGCCACCGGGAGATCGGACTATCCTAACCAGATCAACAACATGCTCAGTTTCCCGGGTATATTCCGGGGGCTGCTTGACGTCAAGGCCCACGGGGTTAACAGGGAAATAGAGTTTGCGGCGGCACATGCCATTGCCTATACCCTGAAGGATGATGAACTGCACGAAGACTACATCATACCGAGCATCTTTAATAAGAGGGTTGTTTCATCGGTTGCTCATGCCGTCTCGGAGGCAGCTGTTAAAACCGGTCTTGCTTCAGGTTAACCTCTCCTTCCCGGAGGCATTCCCATCTTGGCGTGAGGTCGTTTGATTGGCTATTCAAGACCCTCTCCCTCCTTTTTCCGTCCGGGGAGACCTTGTAAATCTGGGGGGTTCCGTCACTGTAGGATGAATAAACAATCCATTTATCATCAGGTGAAAAGTAGGGATATACGGCCCCGCCATCATCGGTGATTCTGCTGAGACCGCTGCCATCGGCATTAATAATATAAATCTCGAATCCACCGCCGTAGTCGGAATAAAAGGCAATTCTGGCACCGTCTCTTGAGAACCGAGGAGCCCAACTGTCACCTCCGTGAAAGAGGAGTTTCACATTGTATCCCGTCGCATCCATTATGTATATGTCATAATTCTTATCATGCTTTGAGCTAAAAACGATCTTTTTCCCGTCAGGGGAAAAAGAGGGTGAACGGTCGTCAAAAAGGTCGTTCGTTATCCTTACGGTATTGCCTCCATCGAGGTTCATACGGTAAACATCGAAATCACCATCGCGGTCACTGATAAACAGTATCTCTCTCAGCTCGGGGCTGAACGTTGGATATCTGTTCTCTGCATTGAAGGTTAGTCTCTTGAGGCCTGTTCCATCGATCCTCATCAGGTAAATATCATCCTTGCCGTATCTGTCTGCAATAAAGGTGATAAGCCCCTCCGGAGAGATCGAGGGATAGCGGTCATCCCATGAGTTGTCGGTGAGCCTTCTCAGATCGGTTCCATCCGGCCGGACCGCATAGAGATCAAAGTCGCCGTCACGGTCTGAAGAGAAGACAATGACTTCGCAGGATTCCTTGCAGGAAACCAGCAACAGAAGCAAGAGCGCTATGGAGATCAATCTCAGCACCACTTATTATAACCTTGTTCTTAACAAAACTGCTTAGTGACCCCTGGGAAGTCCCGTTACCCTAAATTGCCGATAGAGATTCCATCAATCCATGAAAAGGGCAGGTGGGTAATGGCTTTGAGCGGTTTCCAAGCAATCGGCTTCACCGGAATTGCTTGCCTCGGAGTCCCGACTTGATGTCGGGACGAGAATGAGACGAAAAGCCATTACCCACCTGCCCTCTGTTCGACCCACGAGTCAAACGGCAGATTCAGGCCGTTATGAGGATCTTGAAAAAAACAGCCGATTAACTCTACACTTAAAGGATATGAGGCACGGAGAGAAGGCAATACAAGAGGCAAGGCTTGAGGTGTGGGACAATCCAACACCCGAGAGAGACTATGAGATAGATATAACCTTCTCGGAGTTCACCTGTCTCTGCCCCCGTTCAGGCTATCCTGATTTTGCTGCAATCAGGATAAGATATGTACCCGACGAAAAGATCATTGAACTTAAGTCGTTGAAACTCTACCTGAACTCCTTCCGGGGCATGCACATCTCCCATGAAGAGGTGACGAACAGGATTTACGGGGATCTCACGAAACTCCTTGGGCCGAGGTCCATTGAGGTAATTGGTGATTTCAATCCGAGGGGAAACGTAAAGACCGTGATCAGGGTGGCAAGTGGCCCCGTAAGCTTTCGGGGTATGACGACAAAAAGACATTTACAAACAGACTCTGAATAGCCGCGGCATGGTCTCGCAAGATTAAGGGATGGCTGATTTTGCGCGCTCGATGAACAGCCTCAACTTATCATGGTCCTTTATCCCCTTTTTCTGCTCCACACCGCTGCTGACATCAACAGCATAGGGTTGAACCCATCTCACAGCCCTTTCAATGTTTTCGGGTGTAAGCCCGCCGGAGAGGATAACGGGACCGAATTTCTTTGCTTCCACTGCAATGTCCCAATTAAAGGTCAACCCCGTGCCGCCCGGTAATTCAGAAGAATAGGTATCGAGGAGATATGCTGAAACCCGATATTTCCTTAAGGGCTCCAGATCGGTAAAGTCCCTGACCCTGAAGGCCTTGATTGCACGCAACCAGAAGGAACATGCCTCCTGCGGCTCATCACCATGAAGCTGAACGGTATCAAGGCCGGACAGCTCCATAACCTCCCTGATCCTTGAGGGGTGCTCATTAACAAAGACTCCCACAGTCAATACAAACGGTGGCAGATGAGAGATGATTTCCCTGACCGTTTCAGGAGAGACATACCGGGGGCTCCCCTCATAAAAGACAAACCCAAGGGCATCGGCTCCGGCCTCAACCGAGACCAGGGCATCCTCCACCCTTGTTATGCCACAGATTTTTACCCTGACCGGGGGCTCCATCTCATGGACCGGCTAAGACAGGAGATTCCTGTGAACAGTTACGTCAAATCTCTTCTTCAGCGTTTCGATGTAGGACCTTAACAGCTTCTGGCGTTTATCAGCAAGCAGGGCATTCTTGAAGGTCTTCAGGAACTCATTGTTGCCCTTGAAGTCACTGATATCCTCCGGTGTCAATGTGGCGGCATCTTCAATGATCGACCTCATTTTATTAATGAGGAGTTCCTGTCTTTTGGAGTTTTCGTAATTACGGGGGGTCAACCTGTTGAGTTGCAGGGTTCTCAGATATATGTTTCTCCTGAACACCCCCTCTCTCTTGAAGGCCGGTTCATTCATTATCGCTTCCTGGAGTTCCCTGTCGGAAACGGCAAGCCCCATCTGCCGGGCCTTCATGGCAAGGAGCCTCTCGTCAAGGAGCATCTCCAGGGCCTTGTCTTTAAGATCCAGTTTCTTTTCAAGCTTGTCATCAAACCTGTCCTTATAGATGTCACGGTAAAAGTCTTTGAGTCTGTCATAGGTCTTCCAGTATTCATCAAGATAAATCTTGGAATTTCCTATCTCCACGAGGACGGTGTTGGAGTTCCTGTCAACCGGACCGACATAGAAAAATACGAAAGAGATTATTATCAGAAAAAAGAAGATATAAAAAAACTTTGCGTGTTTTCGCATAAAATGCAACATTAACCGTGTCCTCCTCTAACTTGATGTTTATGTATCGGCAATACCTGTTCTAATATCTCTTTTCAAAGTAGTCTTCAAGTATTGCCCGGTGGTCAAAGGCAATATCCTCGGGTAGATTATCATGCCGGAAGACAGCCACTTCCGAGGCATCATCACCTGCTGCAGGCTCTCCTTCAGCCCTTGCAAGATACACCGTTGTTATTGTATGAAATCTCGGATCTCTCCCGGGATCCGAGTATGTATGGAACTGACGGATAAGTTCAACATCAAGGCCGGTCTCCTCCCCGGCCTCCCTTACTGCGGCATCCTCAAGGGACTCCCCATAATCAAGAGATCAACTGTCGGAAGGGGGTTTCTCCTCTCTCCCATCAGCCCGCTTTATTCCTCTTCCTTGGTCTGTAAAGTGAAATGGCCCTCCGGAATGATTGTTGATACAGCGTGTTTGTAAATCATCTGGATGGCGGCATCCTTGAGAAGAATTACGAAGTTGTCAAAACCTTTAATAGCGCCTTTCAGCCTTACCCCGTTCGTCAGGTAAACGATCACCGGGGTCTTTTCCTTGCGGACCTGATTAAGAAAAAGATCCTGGAGGTTCTGATTCCTCGTTGTCATTGTTGACTCCTTGCCTTTTTGTAAATATTTTAGCATAATCCGTCTTTTTTTATTATTCAATCCTCCCGGAGGTCGAAGATCCTCTTCCCCTCCGCATATGCCTTTGTCCTGTAGTGCGTTATATTTAACATCCTTGTGATGATTTCATTGATCCTTTCACATTGCGACTCAAGCATAGACAGTTCCTCCCCGGGTACGATGCCCTCCTTTATCTTATCCTTAATAAGAGGACTCAAGGTCAGGAGGATCGAGAGCGGTTGCCTCATTTCATGGGCGGCTGCCCCGGCTAATTCCATGGAAGCGGAGAGCTTTTCCCTGGTGGCGTCATGGAGTATCCTGAGCTTTCCAAGCCGCCGGCCCCTCTCCTCATCCTCGATGGAGATATCTGTGATGGTGTATATGTGCCCATCGAGTTCGAGTTCCTCACCGGGTGATGCAGTGAAAATCCTGAGGGCTCCCTTGTCACTGATCCCCCTTATATCCATATTGATAATCTCTTCAACTTCTCTGTCCATGAGCCCGGCAAGTGTAGAATTCACCATGTCTATCGTGCCGTGAGGGGAGATGATAGCCATGCCGTCAACAATGCTTTCTATAATCCTTTCATCCCTCGCAGACAGTGCCCGGAGCTTTTCGTTTAAACCCTTGACCGCCTTGAAGCCGTCACTGATCCTCTTTGAAAAGAAAAACGTTATTGCCATCACAAAGGCAAGAACGAAGAGTCCGAATGTTGCGAATGTAATGGCACTACTCTTAACCCGGGATGCGTACAGTCTGTCGGGGTAGTCAACGGGGATATCAATACTCATTCCGGCTGTGAGGTTGATATGACACCTGAGACATCTTCCCTCGATTGGAACAGGCGCCATATACCTGTAATAGCTGTTGCCCAGGATGGTAGCCCTGATCAGGTCCTCGGTTATCTCCCTGTTCTTGAACCTCCCCAGCGCCCCAAGCTCCCATTCATCCGGCCGGTTGCTGGACTGCTGCGATTCAAGACTGGTTAAATGAAACCTGTAGGTGGCCCTCTTTTGAAGGAAGGTGGCAAGACGTGGCCCCATGAGGGCAGGGTCGATTCGGACGTAATCCTTACCCATTATCGACAGCCCCGGCTCATTCCTGCCAAGGTGCTGGGTGACCTCTACGAAGTAACCGTTATGGGGCATCCTCCAGATAGGAGATGTAACTATGTGCTGAAAAAGCGACCTTGAATAGACAAGCATGTTCTTTCTCTGTATGTCGTCAAGGCTCTTGTTTTCCCAGTAAATTACAGTGAAGAAGAGGATGCAGAGGACGATTGTCAGGGGAAGCGTCAGAATGACTGATAGCTTTACCGGACTCTCAGGATACAGAACCCAGTTTCTTATTCTGCGAAGTTTCATTGAAAGGTCTTTCCCGGTCTTCCGATAAAGCCGGATCCTCCTGTAGGTTATATCTCAAGGCGCTGTTCACAACCCGGTTACCCCTTAAATCCTCTTGATATCCGCACCAACAGAGCGGAGTTTGGCCTCTATCCTTTCGTAGCCTCTGTCGATATGATATATCCTGTCAATGACCGTTTCCCCCTCTGCAGCGAGTGCAGCAAGCACTATTGAGGCGCTTGCTCTGAGGTCTGTAGCCATTACCGGGGCACCCTTCAGGTTCTTTACGCCCTTAACCGTAGCGGTTGAACCCTCAACTGTAATATCCGCACCCATCCTTCTCAGTTCCGCAACATGCATGAAGCGGTTCTCAAAAATGGTTTCCCTTATCACACTTGTACCGGCAGCAACCGACATCAAGGCCATAAACTGTGCCTGCATATCCGTGGGAAACCCCGGATACGGAAGGGTCCGGAGGTCACACGCAAGGGGCCTCTCCGGTCCTGTTGCCCTTATTCCGTTTTCATCCTCTGAAATAGATATCCCCGTCTCCCGGAGCTTTATTATCACGGCCTCAAGGTCTTCTGAACGCGCATTCCGAATAGTCACATCTCCACCGGTTATCCCTGCTGCAACAAGAAAGGTTGCAGCCTCGATCCTGTCGGCAATGACCTTATGGACCATCGGGGTAAGATCCCGGACTCCCTCTATCTCAATAACACCTTCACCAGCGCCGTTGATGAGTGCACCCATGGAGGTAAGCGCACCGGCAAGGTCCCTGATCTCCGGTTCACACGCAGCATTTTCAAGACGAGTTATGCCTTCTGCCAGCGTGGCTGCCATCATCAGATTTTCAGTTCCCGTTACAGTGGGGGTATCAAAATATATATCGGTCCCCTTAAGTCTTTTCGCCGAGGCATGGACATAGCCGCCGTGGAGGGTAATCCTTGCCCCCATTTTTTCAAGGCCGGAGAGATGAAGGTTTATGGGCCGTGCCCCGATTGCACATCCCCCCGGAAGAGAAACCCTCGCCCTGCCATGTCTGGCAAGCAGGGGCCCCAGCACCAGCACAGAGGCCCTCATGGTCCTGACCAGTTCATACGGGGCTTCAAACCTGTTTAAGCATCCCGCATCTATATTTACGGTGGAATTCTCATATGAAAACTCCGCACCCATATACTCCAGGAGCCGTCCCATGGTCTTTACGTCCATCAGGTCGGGCACCCCGTGAATCAGGTGATTCCCCGGTGAAAGGATGGTTGCGGCAATGATCGGGAGGGCGGCATTCTTGGAGCCGGAAACCCATATTTTTCCTTTTAGCCTCTTTGGGCCGGTTATAAAGAACTTATCCATCTTGACGTATTCACTCCTGTATTGAGCATAAGAGGGTGAGGTATTGATCATCCCGGGTTTTAACGGGTTGCCGGCCTGTCCGGATTTTTTTATTGGAAGAGCAGGTAATCCCGGACGACGTGGTAGTGAAACTGACTTACGCCGGTCCCCTTGTATACCCTGATAAGGCGCATACCATGTTTCAAAGAGTTATGGTGGACGGTAGGGGATTCGAACCCCCGGCCCCCACGTTGCGAACGTGGTGCTCTCCCGGCTGAGCTAACCGCCCACTAAAGAGTTAAAGTTTAATATTACGATATTAGAGATAGAAAAGGCTATACTCCGGGCCTGTCCGGTACAGAGATGGAGACTTCAACGGGCAAGGGCCGTCTGTGAATCACAGGTCACTTAATGAACCTGAAAAGTATCGGTCTTGTGGCAGCTTGCACAGAAATTCCTGCCGGTTACCGCTCTTCTGAGGAATCTCTTCTTCTCCCCTGACAGGTTGATATATGTCGTAGAGTGAAAGGTATGACACGTTATGCACATCATCCTCCTGCCATCGCCGAGGGGCATATCATCCGGCAATTCAACCCCGACCTTTATCCCCACGGGATGGGAAAACCCTGCCATGTCAGCGCTGTGACATTTCATACATGTGCGGTCGGCGGAGTCCGAAAATTTATCCGCTATCTTATTAAAGGGGAGCATCTTATGACAGTCGAGACAACTGATATCGGTTATGTCGTTGTGTGATCCGGCTGAGAGGCCGGCCGACAACAGAATTACGAGGAGGCCCGGGAGAAAGAGGCGGAAGATCCTCACAGCTTAAAGCCCCTCAGTTTCTCCCGAAGGGAATTGATGTGTGACTGCATCTGTTTATTTTTAAGCGCAACCATATCGGCCTTTGGGTAATGGCGTT
>VAPE01012650.1_pt1 | contig 16087 bp, 14 predicted proteins | sample 3393911 | NCBI WGS metagenome assembly VAPE01 (sample SAMN08290436, study PRJNA428436) | hydrothermal vent metagenome | isolation source: Deep-sea hydrothermal vent chimney | place: Atlantic Ocean: South-mid Altantic Ridge | reverse complement strand
TCTCAAAATAGTGTGGACATAATTATTTAAAAAATCCCTCCTAACCTCCCTTTGCCAAAGGGAGGGATTATCCCCCTCTTTGGCAAAGAGGGGCGAGGGGAGATTTTTAGGTTGATGTCTGACGCTGTCTTCCCTTCAGCCGGAACTGGTTGATTGTACCATAGAAAGACGGCGGACGGTTATGCTTTGCAATCCCTTTTCAAACCTGTTATCATTACTTTATGAGAGAGGCAATGTTTTATGAAAAACTCGGGGACGGAAAGGTCAGATGCAACCTGTGCTGCCACTACTGTGTTATCAAGCCTGATAAACGGGGGATCTGTCACGTCAGAGAGAACAGGGGGGGGACGTTATACTCGCTTGTTTACGGGAAGGTGATAGCGAGGAATGTGGACCCCATTGAGAAGAAGCCCCTTTTTCATTTCCATCCCGGATCGAGGTCATATTCCATATCCACCGTGGGATGCAATTTCCGCTGCCTCCATTGCCAGAACTGGGAAATCTCCCAGTATCCACGTCTGTATCCGGAGATAGCCGGAGAGGATATGACACCTGAGGATGTGGTCAGCGAGGCGGAAAAGGCGGGGTGTACAAGTATCTCCTATACTTACACGGAGCCGACGATCTTTATGGAGTTCGTCTGCGACTGTGCAAGGCTTGCCCATGAAAGGGGAATAAAGAATGTCTTTGTCAGCAACGGATACACATCCCCCGGGGCAACTGAGGTGATTGCCCCATATCTTGACGGCAATAATATCGACCTGAAGGGTGACGACGATTTCTACAGAAAGGTGGTTGGAGCGAGGCTTGCGCCTGTGCTTGACACAATCAGACTGATGAAGGAACTCGGTGTCTGGATCGAGGTCACTACACTGATAATCCCCGGGTACAACGATAGCGAGGAGTTTATGACGTGGGTAGCGGAGTTTATACTGTCGGTTGACCCGGCCATCCCATGGCATGTGACCCAGTTTTATCCTACGTATAAACTCACAGACAGGCCGGGAACTCCCGTCGGTATACTGAGAAGGGCGAGAGAGATAGGACTCCGGGCGGGCCTGAAGTATGTTTACGAGGGGAATGTGCCGGGGGAGGGCGGGGAGAATACGTACTGTCCGGGCTGTGGAGAGCTGTTGATTGAGAGGTCTGGCTTCAGACTGACAAGGCTGGAGGTTAAAGGTGGAAGATGTAAAAACTGTAACACCCCCCTAGACGGTGTGGGCATACCATGAGCCGGGTCTGAAGGGGGGCAGCAGCCCGTAGATATCTTATGGAGGTGCCGTTTCCTCCTCGAGGTTTCTGAATATCTCCAGGACGGATATAAAGAGTGCCAGAACCAGTGGACCAAGGATCAGGCCGAGAAGGCCGAAGAGATTGAGGCCGCCGATAACGCTGAAAAAGATTATGGGTGTGGGCATCCTTGTTCTTCCACTGATGATGATAGGTTTCAGGATATTATCAACCATGCTTATTATGAAGATCCCCACAAAAAGGAGGACAACTGCCTTGACGACTGCATTTTTAATAAAGAGATAGATTACCACGGGTCCCCATACGGAAGCTGCCCCAAGCCCCGGGATAAAAGACATAAAGCCTATTGCAGTACCAAGGAGCACCGGCGATTCGAGTCCAAGAAAAAAGAAGGTTATCCCTCCCAGCACTCCCTGTATCAGGGCAACAATAACCCCCCCATAGATTGTTGAGATGACCATATCCTTTATCTGGGATTCAAGCCTCCTCTTCTGTTCCCGGGAAAAGGGCATATAGTCCCTGATTCTTCCCATGAAGTCGGGTGCGTCCTTCAATAAAAAGAACAATGCAAAGATCATAAGAAAGAAGTTGATAATAACAGTGAAGACATTGGCCACACCTGTTGTGATATTTCCAAGAATTACCTTGCCGATTTTGGAGATGTTTTCCGATATTATCCGTGCAATGTCAAAGTCCCTGATGTTGAAAACCGACTGAACCCTTTCCTGTATCCAGACAGCCTGGGGGCTCCTCAGCCATTCGTCAACCTTTCCAATGCCCTGTGTATTGAGGTATTCAGCAAAGTTTTTTAATTCACTGGTGAGGTTGACGGTGAGATAGGAGAAGGGGCCGACTATCATGGCTATCACGATTATTAAGGTGATTAAAGAGGCCAATGACTTCCACCTCACAAACCTTCCCAGATAGGCATAAACAGGATAGAACACAACCGTTAAAACTATTGCCCATGCGATTGCAGAGAGGAATGGTCTGAGGATGAGATAGCTTAAATAGGCAAGAGAGATGGTAAAGATGATTATTGTGAACAGGTAGAACCTGTTGCCCCGCCTGTCCCTTTCGGGAGATGGATGTTTATCCTGACTGTCCATGTTCTTTATATTCCCGTGCAATCCTGTCCGGTTGTTCCTTCAGATCAGGGGAGAACCTCTCAGGCATCAACATTATCCGGGTCATAAGCGGCAAGAGGATTCCCGCGCCTATCTTCATTTTCTGAAACAAACCGATGCGGTCAAGCCCCTCTGTTTTTGATCTGAATAAGTGGCCCGCTTCCTCTTTTATATGTGGGAGGAGCTTTATACTCAGCGTGGCGGTATGGAAGAACTCGTCGGTCCTGATACCGACCCTCTTGAGTGGACTTGAGAGTGTTTTCAGGGAGGAGATAATATCTTCAATGGGGGTGGTAAGCATAAGGATCTTTGCGGCAACAATAAGTCCTGCAACCCTTCCGGCCCTGGTCAGTGCGCTTTGCAGGGAATCGTCGGTGATGATTAATGCACCCATCTCTATAATTACCCGTCCGTTATGAAAGAATATATTACCTATAAAGGTGGTAAGGATTAAAATACCGACCGGTATCCAGCCCTTCCTCATCCTCCTGTCCGGATAGATTAGAAAAATGAGGATACTGATGGAAAGTAGTGCTGTTGAAAAAGCCGTGTTATGGATCACAAGGATGATAAGTGCAAAGATGGTAAAAGAGAATATTCTCAGATATACATCCATTTGTTCAGCCCCAAAGAGAGGATTTTTCCATTATAATGATTTTGACTTGACGGACTTCAGAGTCAAGCCAATATCAATTGTGGCAGATCCTATCTGTTCATTGCAAGTTTTGGTGCATCGGGGAGGGAGAGGATATATCTGTATATGCCTGATGCAATCCCGCGGGCAGAGGTCTCTCTGAACTTCCTGCTCTTCAGCATCCTCTCTTCAGCCGGATTGCTTATAAAGGCAACCTCTACAAGTACGGACGGCATCTCTGCCCCGACAAGAACATAAAAGAGGGCCTGTTTGACACCAAGGTTTATCACTCTCTTGTATCTCCCGGAGAGTCCTGATACAAGAGACCTCTGGATATAATGGGCGAGTTTGAGTGATTCATCCCTCTTGCTTTCCCTCTCGAGGGATGTGAGGATCATTCCGAGTTCGCTCTGTGATTTCTTCATCTTTGCAACGGATATCCTGTTTTCCCTTGCTGCTACCCTCAGGGCTTCGGTGTCATTTGTCCAGTTAAGGAGGTACGTCTCAAAGCCGCGGGTCTTTCTTGTGTGGCTTGCATTTGAATGGATCGACACGAAAAGATCAGCATCCTTTCTGTTTGCGAATCTGGTTCTTTCATCGAGACTTATGAACCTGTCCCTGTCTCTCGTAAGATAAACCTTCAGGTTATAATACTCCTCGAGCGTCCTTTTTAATCTCTTTGCAATGTCGAGTGTGACATCCTTTTCCCTCAACCCCCTGCGGCTGATGGCCCCGGGGTCGCTGCCGCCATGGCCCGGATCAATAACAACAATTTTGCGTTCCCTGAAGAAGGGGTTTTCTTCATTGCCTATATCGATTACGAGCCGGGGCGGGGAGGTGAGAGTGTATGCCCTGTATTGTCCGTTTCCGTTGAGTTCAAGCACCAAGCGGGCTACCCCCTTGCTGTACTGTCCAACCCTTATTCCTTTGAGCACGCTGTTCTTGAGTGTCAGGGGGATTATCTTTTTTGAGATAAGTACACCTTTGAGGTCAAAATAGATCCTCTCAGGGGATGTAAGCCTGTGTGACGCATATGCGGGAAGACCGGATAGCTCTACCACTACCCTTGTCCTTGAGCTTGTAACGCTGAACCTGATGTCTTTGATGTCTATGGAATCAAGCGCCTCCGGAAGGCCCGTCTTTAAGACTACGAAGGCGAAGAGAAGCAGCGTTAACAGAAGCCTCCCGGGGGGCAAGAATACTTTAACCCTGATAAACCCCTTTGAGATAAATCCCGCCATAAAGTCCATTATACATAAATTGTTTTTATTTTTCAAGTAGTTTTTTGTACTTTTCTAAGATAAAGATTAAATAGTAATTTTTAACCTGCTGAAAACAATAGGAATAATTCTTTGGCTTTCTGCCGTGTATTGATTTATAAAGGGGGGTGTTTTCTGATAGAATATAATAATGATCCATGGAATGAATGAAAACGTGAGATACTGTGGTGTGAAGTACCATATCCAGACCGAAGACAAGGGCATAAATAACCCTTCATTGGTGAGTATCATCTTTTACGGTGGGACGATTATTGCTATAGAGCGCATCTGTTACAAGGAGATTATCGGGAAGGAGGATATTGAAAAAAGGATTACGGAACTCTTAAACGGACTTCACCGGAAAATGATAGAGGCCCTGAGGGGGGGCGCTTATGACGAAAAAATTAAGGCCTATGTAGATTTAAAGAAACCCGCTGTTAAGGATGCGCCGTCCCTTTCCTGTGAGGAAAGGGAACTGATCGGTGTTGTGAAGAATAAAGTGCTTCCGTCACTCAGGGAGGAGTTGGGGATTGACCTGACGAGGGAAGAACTGGTCGGGCTCAGGAGGGCAATCTCTAAAATACCGGAAGGGAAAGTCAGGGACCGGATACTTTGTCTTTATTCAGAGGTATATTCGATAATTCGGAACAGATGCGACAGGGATGAATTCAAGGCGCTGGTTAAAAAATGGCCCGGTGTTGGTAAGGGGTCCGGAGAGGGGCCTTCAGGGGTGAAGCCGGTCAGGTCCGCTGTGGAGAAGGTTACACAAGGAGACATGTCGGAGGTAATAGGGGACAGCCTTACAAGCGCCCTTTATGAGAAGCTCTTCAACGAGATTCATGATTCTTTTTTTCAGAAGAAGGGATCAGTGGAGATAGTCTTTGAGCGACTCCTCAATTCAGGGGTTATCCAGAAGAGGACGTCTCCTGAGTGGCGTAATAGAATGAGAAATAAATGGAAGAGGGGGTATCGGGAATTCCTGGGTGGTCAAGATAAAAATGCCTGAAAAGATCCTTATAGTCAAGCCAAGTTCCCTCGGAGATATTATCCACTCTTTGCCTGTCCTTAATGCAATAAAAAAATTCCGTCCACATTCAGAGGTCCACTGGGTAATTGACAGGGGATATGAGGAACTCCTCAGGAACCATCCGCTTGTTAACAGGACAATCGTTATTAATAAGGATAACTGGAGAAGGCCGCTCAGGGGCATTAAGACGTTAATGGAACTGAAAAGACTCCTCGGTCAGCTCCGGGCTGAAGGATATGATACCGTTATCGACCTTCAGGGACTCTTCAGAAGCGGGATAATTACCTTCGTAACATCCGCGCCTCTCAGGATCGGGTTTGAAGATGCAAGAGAGCTGAGCCCGCTCTTTTATAGCAGGAAGGTCAGGGTTGGAAGGGAGCTTCATGCAGTCCGGAGGAATCTGAAGCTCCTACAGGCAATCGGGATTGAGACCGATGAGGCGGTATTCCCCTTTCCTGAAACCGAAGACAGCGGGCTGGAGAAACCCTACTATGTGGTCGTTTCCGGCGCCAGGTGGAAGACCAAGCGGTGGCCTTTGGAGTACTTTGCCGGGTTTATCAATGCGTTATCGGGAGAAGATGGCCGGGACCTGTTTAAAGGGGCAAGGGCTGTACTGGTCGGTAGCGGGGCGGATGAGGTGATAACACGGCGGATTTCTGCAATGACAGGTGGAAACGCCATTAATATGGCCGGAAAAACAGGGTTCAGGGAGTTGATTTCCATTATTAAAGGTGCCTCCTTTGTGATTGCAAACGATTCAGGCCCCATGCATATTGCTGCGGCCCTTAATGTAACGGTTTTTGCCGTCTTCGGCCCTACAAGTGAGGCTTTGACAGGACCCTATGGCATGGAGGGCAATGTCCTTAGTGCACCGGTTCCCTGCAGGCCCTGTTTCAGGAGAGACTGTAAAACAGTACAGTGTATGAAGGATGTTTCTCCTGAAGAACTAATAAGGAGGGTTGTGGATTATTATAAAGAAAATTAATGGCCGTCCTGTTGACAGAAGGGATTTTATTCATCTAATATTCATCAGATATTATCAGCTTACGAAAAAACAAAAGGGGGATGATCCCCCGGAATAAACAGGCTATCCGGCGACCGTCATCCCTGCCCCGTTTCGGGATGACGGAGTTTTAACAATGCTTGAAACCAAAAGATTCTGAACCGGGTTCTGAAGGACAACAAAAAGCGTTTCGTCGGCTATTGTCGGAGAGCCTACCATATTTATCATACTCGGAAACCGGACCATGGTTTATTTCATGTTCATTAAACCGATGAAGGATATATAGACCTTCTCTGAATTCTTGACGTAAACCTGAAAAGGCCTGATCTTTTAACAGATCAGGCTTTTTTTTGACCCTTCCGGAAACTATGATCCCTTCCGGGTTATCACCTCTTTTCATTGATTGAGGTTCCTTATAGCTGGATTCAGGAGGGTATTCACTGCGTCCGGAATGATGCGGGCTGTATCCTTTTTATTTGTTCTGTAAAAAGTAAGCGCCTTCCGTTAGTCTAAACTTATAATTTTAGGTTGACATTGGTGGTTTTTTTCATCTATTTTATTACTATACTATAAGTCAGGCAGGGTAACGAGGCTTAAACTATTTGAAAGGGGGTGATGATTAGAAGGGATCCAAAGAGATAGACATATAATAGCATTTAGAGTGAAAACGCAAATTTGTATTTTACAAATGAAAAAAAACCTTCGATGGGGAGGATGTATGAAGAAAGTATTATTTGTTTCACTCTTGGCACTTTCACTCGTTGCATTTTTTGGTCTGACAGTTGCTCATGCAGGTGTTAATCTCAAGGGGTTTGCTTACGTTCAGGGCCATGGCGGCCATGTGGCAGTCGTCGACCTTGCAACGGGAGAGGTAAAAAGAATCGTTGAGGGCAAAGCTTCCGATGCCCTTACCCTTTCAAAGGATGGTAAAACTCTCTATGCCTTCAGTCTCGACGGTTATGCAAAGGAGATCAATCTCGTTACCGGAAAACAGACCGGCTGGGTAAGACTCGGTAAACAGCACTGCGGTTCTAATATTGCCCCGGATGGTACAATCTGGGTTTCCGACATGACCGACGGCCACGTCTATGTATACGATCCTAAGACCCACAAGCTTGCCGACAGTTTTCCTGTAAGTAAATCCATATGCGGGATCACCTTTTCAAAAGACGGGAAGACCGCATATATTGCCGACATGCCGGGTGGTTTTATCAACATCGTGGATGTCAGGACCAAGAAGGTCAAAGGCAAGATTACCGGGGTCGGCAATTTCATCCACCGTGGAAGGTTAAACCCTGCTGGAACGGAGATATGGGAATCAGAGGGTAACGAACTCAAGGGTGGAAAGCCTTATGGTGTAGGTTACGCCGAGGCCGGCGGCCATCCGGGTGGAGTTATCATCGTTGATGTCAAGACCGGCAAGGTGAAGGACTTTGTTATTACAGGTGGAAATGTTCACGATATTGACTTTACCCCTGACGGCAAGTATGCCCTTGCCGCCGTAAGACAGGTTCCCGAACAGGACGACAGCGGAATCGTCGTAATCAACACAAAGACCAAGAGGGTTGTAAAGGTCTATTCAGCTTGCAAGAAATGCCATGGTGCCATCGGCATGGAACTTCCGGAAAAAGTTGACAACGGCAGGCCGTTCCTCTGTGGCATTCAGGTAGACTGGAAGGCAACTGGATTCAGCAAGGCGTGTGAGTAATTTTATTCTTACGACAGAGGGGAAGAAGCTATTCTTCCCCTCTGTTTTTTTCTCAGGATCCTGAAGCGGGTTCAGGACGACAATACCCGGAGAGGCCTGTTAAACAGATGACGGTTACAAGGTATTTATCAATACTGCTTCTTATTCTTATATCGGTGCTTTTTCTATTCTTTGTGCTGGTTCATATACGCTTTCCTGATGACGGATCGTGTATAATCGATATATGTAAAAAGGCTTCTGATTCAACAGCCTCGATGTTTTTTATGTTTATTCCCGTCTTCATCTATATTGCTGCGGTCCCTGTTAACCCGGTTTTAGAACGTATTCCCTCTGTCTTTATAATATTCCCACCAACCCTTTCGATGGAAACCCCCCCCGTCTGAAAGCCCGTACCTGTCCTTAATTGTCTTTTCGGAGGGTGTGTTTAATTTTTTTAGATTCGGAGGTTGTCCGAAGGGAGAGCGACATTGAAACGGATTAATCTGTCCCATATTGCACTTAAGAACATAAAGCGCAAGTTTTTCAGGAGTATTGCCATTGCAATCTCGGTGACCGTTGTGGCTGCAACTCTTTTTTCCGTTACCACGGTGATGGACTCCGTAGAAACGAGTTTGGAGAAAGGCACCGCACGGCTGGGTGCCGACATCATGGTAGTCCCTGAAGATGCAGAGGCCCAGGCAAAGACGGTCCTTCTTGCAGGTGAACCCTCGACATTTTATATGGACAGGGGGATTGAGGATAAGGTGCGCCAGGTTGAAGGGGTAAAGGCGGCAGCCAGTCAGGTCTTTCTACAGACAGCCCAGTATAAATGTTGTTCGGTGGGGAATATGCTGCTTATCGGGTTTGAGCCTAAGAATGATTTTACCATTATGCCCTGGCTTTCAAAAGAGCTGTCAAGACCACTCGGTACGAAAGAGATAATCATGGGGAGGGGACTTACGGCGTATGACGTTGGTTCAAAGATCCGGTTTTACGGCAAGGACTTCGAGGTAGTGGGGATGCTTGAAGAGACCGGGATGAAATTTATCGATGACTCCGTCTTCATGCCTTACGCAGCGATGAAAAAACTCGCAGAGGAGTCACAACATAAAAAAGGTGTAAAGGCTGCAAAACTGCCGCTGGATAAGATCTCCACGGTCCTTGTTCAGGTCGAGCCGGAGATCAGCCCGTCAAGGGTGGCTATCTTTATTGAACACGATATCCCCGGTGTCAAGGCGATAGTCTCTGAGCAGGTGATCTCGAATGTGAGGAAGCAACTCTTTATACTCCTGAGGAGTATCCTCTCAATAAGCATAATTCTCTGGGTCATGGCCCTCCTGCTGATCGGGGTGGTGTTCTCGATGATTGTCAACGAGCGACAGAGGGAGATAGGGCTTCTTAGGGCTATGGGTGCGAAGAGAGGAAGTATCTTTCGTCTCATCATGACCGAGGCATCCATCCTGTCTCTGTCGGGAGGGGTTGCCGGTATTATAATAGGCGGTATTTTTCTTTACGTATTTAAAGGTTTTATCAGGGCATCTTTGAATATCCCCTATCTCTGGCCCTCTGCAGGTGAGTTTGTTTTACTGATTGTTTTCTGTCTTGTTCTGTCCTTTATAACGGGTGTGGGCGCAGCGCTTTATCCCGCTATAAGGTCGATGACAATGGAGCCTTACGAGGCAATAAGGGGTGGGGAATAGCATGGCGATGCAGGATTCAGCATGACACGGCACACGGTTTATGACTTTCTCAACAGCCTGTCAAGACTATATTTTATGGTTTCTCATATCCTGCATCATGAATCATACTGTTTAAGAAGGAGATCATTATGATAGAGGTCAAGGATTTATCAAAGACTTACAAGGTAGGCTCTGATATCATCAAGGCCGTTGACAACGTTAATCTCAGAATTGAAGATAACGAGTTTATCTCCATACTTGGCCATTCCGGAAGCGGCAAGACAACGCTCCTGAGTCTTATAGGTGGACTTACAAAGCCTGATTCGGGCACTGTGGTTATTGACGGTACCGATATCTGGTCGATCAGCGACAATGAACTCTCCGGACTCAGAAACCAAAAGATGAACTTTATTTTTCAGTTTTCCAGCCTGGTTCCCACGCTGAATGTTATCGAAAATGTGATGCTCCCGACCGCCTTCAGCAAAGACAGGAAGGACGGGGCATACGGGTACGCCATGGAACTGCTTGAAATGGTGGGTATCAGGGATAAGGAAACATCTTATCCGTCCCAGTTGAGCGGAGGACAGCAGCGGCGGGCGGCAATCGCCAGGGCATTCATAAATCATCCGGAGATTATCCTCGCCGATGAACCGACGGGAGACCTTGATGAGGAGACGGAAGCAGAGATAATGAAACTGTTTCAGGAGATGAATGAGGAAAAGGGTATAACCTTCATAATCGTTACGCACAGTTCCGAGCTTGCACGCCATACAAGAAAGCAGTACAGGATGGTACATGGGGCGTTAAAAAAGGCATAGATGAGAAAAAAAAGTCTGTTTATTATTTTAATACCGTTTCTTTTTCCGTTAATCCTGCTATCCTGTAAGGAGAGCGGCCCACCCGAGATAAAGATAAAGTGGCCGGATCTGTTTATAGGGAATCAGGAGGCATCGGCCTTCATGGTGATCCTTAATGATGGTACAGGGGAGGACAGACTTACCGGGTGTTCGATACGGGGGTATCCCGAAGTGGTTGGAGAACTCCATGATGTCGTTAATGGCCGCATGCAAATGGTTAAGGAGTTCGTGATTCCTGCCGGAGGTGTCCTGGAATTGAAGCCCGGTGCCCTGCATTTGATGTTTTTCGGACTCCCTGAGGAGATCGGTGATGAGGTGACAATAGTATTGAAATTCCAGAAAAGTGGTAAGATTAAGGTCAGGGCGAAGGTTAAGCATTATTGATTATGAAAAAAACGCTTTTCACAGGGATGCTCCTCGAAGGTATAAACATAACGGTCTTGCTTTTGTTCAGTTTTGCCGTAGTGCTTTCCTGCGTTACAGTATCTCGGGTAAACAGCAGCGTTTCCATTACCGGAACAGGAGAGCGTTTATTGACGCTGGATACCTGTTCAGTTGAGCAGGCCTCGACCTTTGCAAAAATACCCTTTATCCTGCCCTTGCCCCTGCCCTTGCATAACTCCCCGGAGATCCTGTCGTATATTTATCTCCTTGAGGACCTGCGGTTCAGTTCCGCCTTTCTTCCACCCCTGTTCAGACCCCCTGCCTCTGTATAGCACGTGTTTCTTTTCAGAGCGTAAACGCAGACCAATCGGTGCACGTGCCTGCACTGACGGGAATTTTTCTGAAAGATCCCGAATCAGTGACAGTGCCGTGACTCTGAAAAAATCAGATGTAATAAGAGGAGGTTATTTATGAGACACAGGTTTGTGGGAATAATTGTGGTTGTTGCACTTGGCCTTTTGTTTCAGGGAATGGCATATGCGGAAGGACCGGTGAAGCCGACAGAGAAGGATAAATGTTCCGTATGCGGGATGCATGTGGCTCCCTATCCCAACTGGGTTTGTGAGATAGTATTTAAAGACGGGACGAGGGCATTCTTTGACGGTCCAAAGGATATGTTCAAGTTTTATTTCAATATCGCAAAGTATAATAAGGCCAAAACAAAGGCCGACATAGAATCCCTCTATGTTACCGAATATTACACAACCAGGATGGTTAAGGCAGAGGATGTCTATTTTGTGACCGGAAGTGATGTGATGGGGCCGATGGGAGATGAACTCGTTGCCGTTAAGGATAAAGCCAGGGCGGCTACCTTCATGAAGGAACACCATGGAAAGAAGATGCTCAGCTTTGACGAGGTGACCCCCGCAGACATACCGGGTGGAATGATGAAGATGAAGGGGATGAAAATGAAAGGGAAGAAGATGAACGGTATGTAGTACCCGGATCCGGCGATAAGCAGAGCCGCCCGTCGCTGGATCCCGGCGGGAAATTAAGTTCAATCACCAGGAGGCACAAGGGTAATGCTGTTTGACTCATTATAAACACACTTCCCGCGCGTCTCCGGGGTAATCTTTTCAAATCCATTACCCTTGTGCCTGACAACCGTTCTGCTTTTTCAGGGAGTTAACATCTTATTATGAGGTAATGAGGTGGTATTTAAATAGAGTCTGTGTATAAAGTCAACAATAGAGCCGTCATTCCCGCGGTCTGTTGGGCGGGAATCCAGTCTTTTCAGTAACTTCTGGATACCCGACTACTGACTTCGGGTATGACAAAATATAAAACAGTAGTTTATACACAGACTCTAAATAACTCTTCCCTCCCCTCATAAAGGGAGGGGAATCCGACGGTAACCCTGCGGGGAGCAGCAAATTGAGACAGTATGATTAAGCACAGGATATTCATAGGTTTTATCCTCTTTGAGATTCTGGTCCTGGTATTTCTGTTTTTACACGGTGTTGCTGCAAAGAATAACCGCTCTTCAGAGATTCGGGGAAAGAGGATAATTGTTCATGATTTGATGCTTACCGACCTCTCAATCTGGACAGAGGCCCGGTACACGCGGAATCCGTCACAGGCCGACCTTTTTTCTCCCTTTCAGGACTACCCATCCTCGATTGAACACTTTCCTGCGGGCTCCATTATTGCACCCACTCCTGCATCGATACTTCGTGGAGAATTTAAGTGAAAAAGCATATAAAGATTCTTGAGTTTGCCCTGTCTACTCTATGGAGGAGAAGATACAAGAACCTCGGCATTATAGTAGTTTTCTCCATTATTGTATTTACCCTCTCATCTATACTCCTTCTTACCTATTCATTTAAGAGAGAAGCGGTTGCAATACTCAGCGGTGCACCCGAACTCATCGTCCAGAGGGTCACCGGGGGGAGGCATGACCTTATCCCGCTTGATTATATCAAAGAGATAAAGAGTATACCCGGGACCGGAGAGATCATACCGAGGTATTGGGGCTACTATTACGATATCTCCACCGACGGAAACTATACCATACTTGGTGCATATGACAGGTTGTATGATTCAATCCGGCTGCTCAAGGGTGATTTTATTAAAAAAGGCCGGCAAGGAGTCTGCGTAATAGGAAAAGGGGTGTCAGATGCAAGGTTTGCAGGCATAGGCAGCAAGATACCCATCGTCGGCTCCGACGGGAAGGTTCATGTGTTCACCGTTATCGGGGTCTTTGATGCTAAATCAAGCATTGTGACCAATGACCTCGTTATCATAAGCCTTAAGGACATTCGATCACTTTTCAGTATCCCTGAAGACCTATCCACCGATATCGTGGTCCGGGTATACAACCCCGTGGAGGTTAATAATATCGCCGGAAAGATAAAATCACGCTTGCCTGATACAAGGCCGATAACGAGAAGTGAGATATTGAGGACCTATGACACCCTCTTTGACTGGAGAAGCGGTTTGATACTGACCATGTTTTCCGGTGCTGTTCTGGCCTTTATCATTCTTGCATGGGACAAGGCAACAGGACTGAGCGCCGAGGAAAAGAGAGAGATAGGTATACTGAAGGCAATTGGATGGGAGACCTCCGACATAATGGAACTGAAGTTCTGGGAGGGCTTTGTTATCTCCTCTGTCTCTTTTCTGACGGGCGTCATAGGTGGATATATCCATATCTTCTTCTTCGGTGCATCGATCTTCTCACCTGCCCTGAAGGGATGGTCGGTTATATTCCCCAAGTTTCATCTGATGCCCTACATCGATCCCTACCAGGTAGCGGTGCTGCTCTTTCTCACCGTTGTTCCATATATGGCTGCAACGATTGTGCCTTCATGGAAGGCCTCGATAACCGATCCCGATGTGGTGATGCGGGGATGAATAAAATATTCTGTAAAGCCGCTGATTGAAACGTGTTGATACAGCTTTGGAAAAGGACTTTCCTGCAGTGAATACGGTTATCAAAACGGAAAACCTATCAAAGGTTTTTAACCCTGGAATGCCTGACGAAATGAGGGCGGTGACCGGTGTATCTCTTGAGATCCTGGAGAGAGAGATCATTGTCCTGAAGGGTCCGAGCGGATCAGGCAAAACCACCCTCCTGAGCCTCATCGGGTGTATGACACGTCCTACCGAGGGGAGAATCGTTGTTAATGGTAAGGATGTGGCAAAGCTTCCGGAGAGGTTTCTGACGGGTATCAGGCGCAAAACCTTTGGTTTCATCTTTCAGCAGTTCAACCTTATAAAGGGTATAACCGTAATTGAGAACATAATGCTTCCGCTTTATCCTACAGACAGAGGGTTTCCAGAGATCAGAAGCCGTGCAGAGTCCATACTTGATAAGCTGGATATAATAAGAAAGAAGTACAACAAGGTTCAGCAGCTCTCCGGTGGTGAGCAACAGAGGGTGGCAATAGCGAGGGCATTGATAAATGATCCTGAAATCATCCTTGCAGATGAACCGACTGCACACCTTGATACAAAACTCTCTGAAGATTTATTAAGTATAGTAAGACTCTTAAACGAAGAGGGAAAGAATATCATTATTGCCACCCATGACCCCCTTGTATATGAAAGGGATTTCATTGACAGGGTTATTGAGATGCGTGACGGGAAGGTAATCAGTGAATAGATCAATACGGTATCCGGAAGCCGGAACACGGAGAGAGGATGTTTAGTTTGATCATGTTTTCTCTCTTGAAGCCTGTATCCCGATTGGTATAAGAATGTTTCTCCATCCGGCAATAATAGCACTACTGGGAGGCTCGCTCATCACGACCGCGATGCTGATTTACTCTTCCTGCGTAGGCATCGTGATTATCAGGAAGTGGGATATCAGCAGCAGTTCAGAGGGGCAACTGTTGCTTGAGAGGAAGACCTATCTCCTCTCGACAATCATGAGCTTTGTTCTTGCCCTCTCGATACTCTCTACCTTTTTATTCATCTACACCGTCGATGATCTCCACCGTCTGTTTGTAGGTGCGATGTGTGCTACAGGGTCACTGAATGCCAACCCGGTTGGCTGGTATGTGCTCTTTTTAAAAATCGGGATATTCTTTCTTGCATCAATCTGGATAGCAATGAATTACATTGACCAGAGGGCGGAGGACTTTCCTCTTGTCAGGAAGAAGTTTGTTCTGTTACTGTTCATCACCCCCCTTCTGATAACTGATACATACCTTCAGTTCAGGTACTTTCTCGGACTCAACCCGAATATAATTACCTCGTGCTGCGGGTCATTATTCAGCAAGGAGGGCAGAGGTGTAGCAGCAGGGCTCTCGGGTCTTCCTCTTAAACCGGCGATGATAGTCTTTTATCTTGCCTTAAGCGGTTTCATTCTAAATGCCCTTCTGACATTGTTCTTACAGAACAGCGCTGCCAGGTATTTATTATCCGTGTTTTCAGTGGTGCTGTTTGTTGTAGCAATTGCCTCGATCATCTCCTTCATATCACTTTATTTTTACGAAATCCCTACGCATCACTGCCCCTTTGACCTCCTGCAGGGCTATTACAACTACGTTGGCTACCCCCTGTACTTTACACTTTTCGGTGGCACATTATTCGGTATGCTCACAGGCATATTTGAACCTTTCAAGAAAATACCGTCGCTGAATGTCCTGATAAACAGGGTCCAAAAGAAATGGGTTGTACTATCGATCTTTTTCATAGTAATGTTTGCTGCCATCTCTTCATGGCCGATAGTATTTTCCGGTTTTACGATGGAGGGATACTATTAGACGCTTAGGATTATTATTTGGTCTTCTTATTCTGTTCTACCCTTTTTGCTGCAAGTAACCAGGGTATGAACAACTCGGAAGAAGAGAAAACAGGGGATGTCTTCAGGCTTCTTTTTAATGAATTAATTGTCAGGTGTAATGGCAAGCACAGGAATTCACAAAAGCACTTACCCACCTCATAAAGCTGTACGGTTGAAATAGGAGTTGTTCATTAATGGGCAGGACTTAATTAGAGTCTGTGTATAAGCTCAACAATAGAGGCGTCATTCCCGTCCCGACAAATCGGGATTGGGCGGGAATCCAGTCTTTTGTAATAGTTCACCGGGTATCTAAGATACCCGGTGAAGAAGTCAGGAGTCAGTAGCCGGAATCCAGAATTGCTTTGGAATACGCCTCTAACAATTTACTTA
>VAPE01005199.1_pt1 | contig 16130 bp, 14 predicted proteins | sample 3393911 | NCBI WGS metagenome assembly VAPE01 (sample SAMN08290436, study PRJNA428436) | hydrothermal vent metagenome | isolation source: Deep-sea hydrothermal vent chimney | place: Atlantic Ocean: South-mid Altantic Ridge | reverse complement strand
TGGCCTGGGAAAAAGAGGACATCATACGACCGGGAGAACCCAATGCTGCAGGATGGCTCCTCCCGGCATATTATAACATTCACCGCCGGTATCCGGAGGTTGCCATTTTTATCCCCGACACCACCGGCCGTGCCTGTGCCGGACTTTGTGTCTCCTGCCAGCGCATGTACGATTTTCAAAACGGCCATTTTAATTTTAATATCAGGAAACTTCAACCACAGATAAGTTGGCCGGAGAAAATGCGCCTGCTCATGGATTATTTTGAAAATGATACCCACTTGCGCGACATTCTCATTACCGGGGGCGATGCGTTTATGAATTCGGATGAGTCGCTGAAGCAAATTTTAGATGCCGTTTATGCTATGGCCCTGCGGAAAAAAGAAGCCAACAAAAAAAGAAGGAATGGCGAAAAATATGCAGAAATTGTCCGGGTAAGATTAGGAACGCGGATGCCGGTTTATCTGCCACAGCGTATTACTCACAGTCTTGCGACCATCCTCGCCAATTTTAAGAATAAGGCAAGAACCATTGGTATTCAGCAGTTTATCATTCAGACTCATATCGAATCGGCCATGGAGATTACACCGGAAACCCGTGAAAGCATCCAAAAACTTATCAAAGCGGGCTGGCTAATCATCAATCAGCAGGTTTTCATAACAGCAGCCTCGCTGCGTGGCCATACTGCCAAACTGCGTAAAGTGCTGAACGATATCGGAGTACTACCCTATTATACTTTTTCAGTAAAGGGCTTCATGGAAAACTACTCCAATTTTGCCACCAATGCCCGATCGGTACAGGAAAAAACCGAAGAGAAATATCTTGGAAATATTCCTGCAAAGTATCGTGAGGAGCTACAAAAAGTGCATCACTTTGCCACCGGGGTACCCCAATTGATTCAACTTTTAAGAGAAAAAGAGGGTTTACCTTTTTTGGCTACAGACCGCAATATTATGAATCTTCCGGGTCTTGGTAAAAGCTTGGGGTTCAGGACTATCGGCATAACGAGTGATGGCAGAAGAATCCTCCGGTTTAAGTACGATAAAAGCCGGAACCACAGCCCTATGATAAAAACAACAGGGGATGTGTTTATCATCGAATCAAAGGCTGTTGCAAAATATATGAAACAAATGGAAAGCATGGGGCAAAACATCCGGGAATATCAGACTATTTGGGGGTATTCATTGAATGAAACGGAGGAGCGCTCGCCCGTTTATCAATATCCCGAATACGATTTTAAAATAACAAAGAAATATACCAATCTCCAACTGGAACCCATTTTCAGCGAAAAAGAATTACCAAAGGAAGTGAATTCAAACTGACGAATAGAATTCCTGTTTTATTGAATTTCGAGCATCGATTAACGATTTTAGATTTCCAATGGTTAGTCTCTTACGTATTACAATCATCTGCCTCGCCCTGAATTTTACCTGTTTTTCAGGGCAGGATATACCAAACAAACAAGCTGGCACGGTGCAGACAAAAAAATAAGTTCCGGTTAGTATTTTTCAGATAATTGTTTAATTTTACACCAGCAAGCAAATATAAAAAATGCCCTTAGTTCAAAACCTTATTGATAAAATCATCCAAAACCGAACAGGCCAAAAAATTAGTAAGATAATTTGATACAGATAAATTTTGTTTCATATTTCTTAACAGAATTTATCAAAAATCAAATAGTAAGCAGATAATACGGTTTATAAATTTAGTAAAATGAAAAAGTTTATTAAAGTAATTACCATTGGATTAATTGCCATTGGATTAATTGCTGATATTGTTCTTTTTTGGCCCGGGACAATTGTGGATTTTGCAACCAATGCAATTTACAAACCACAACAGAAAAGCAGGAAGTAAATTTTACACAATGTTCGTTATACAATAAAAACAGAAAAATTATGAAATACAAAGTAACAAAAGCAACAAAGGCAATTTCTATTCTACTCGCCGGCTCGCTCTTATTAACAAGTTGTGCAAGCACGACAATGATTCAATCCAGTCCAAATGGCGCTAAAATATACCTTGATGGAGAGACGGCCGGACAAACCCCATATTCTCTTACGGACACGAAAATAGTTGGAAGTTGCACATCTGTGAGATTAGAAAAAAAAGGTTATGAAACATTTAACACTAACATCTGTAAAAATGAAGAAGTAGATGTCGGAGCAATTATCGGTGGAATATTTTTCCTGTTTCCTTTCTTGTGGACAATGAAATACAAGCCGGTTCACAGGTATGATTTAATACCAATAACAAACAGCCAACAAAAACAACAATACTTAAACATAAAAACAAAGATGGAAAAACTCAGAGAGTTAAAACAAATGTTTGATCAGGGAATTTTGACTCAGAAAGAGTATATTAAAGCAAAAAATAAAATATTAGAAGGAAAATAAAAGAGGCAAGAGCTGAAAGTCCGACAGATAATAAACGGGACGAACGTATTACAGGGACAGTTTTAAAAAACCTCTACTTCATAAATCTAAATTTCAATAGCACACATACTTATAGCTCTTAGTATTGCCAGAGATATTGCTCGAAGTTAAACATTTGGTTTTTAATACGCTGCGATTCTCTGATGGCATTCACCCCGGTAGCATAAGCACTAATACGCCGGCCAAAAATATTCTGTTCCTTGTAGATATAGCTACTAAAAAGGCGCTTTATGAAAATGTCATCAAAACTGAGCCGTGCGGCAGAGTTGTAAGGATTAAAAGCCAAAGCCCGTGCCAGCACTTTCCGGGCATCGGCATAGGAAACCCAAAACAGAGGTACGGGAACCTGCTGTCCGTTATGTTCTTTCAGCATAACCGGACAAAAAGCCTCAATACGAACTAACATTTGTGAGCGCTTGGAATCGAAATACCAGTCTTCTTTCAGGCGCAGACGCAAAACCTGTGTGGGATCAAATCTGGTAACGATTATTGTATCATACTCATCATAAGGCGGATAAGGACGACGTATCATTTTATGAATGGTGTCTGTCTGGCGGGCAATAATTTCATTATAGGTTATTGGTACCAGTAATTCGTCAGTACTGGAAATGTCATACGCAGTAATTTCCCCCTGCTTCAAAGCATCCATAATAACCGTAATGAACGACTTCCAGTTTTGCTGTGGAACCGTTGGAAAGTAGAACACATTATTCATTTTCTGACGAAAGTCAATTACACGCCAGATTCTTTTGGACCACATAATGTCGGCTTTGCGTATACTGGGCAATGGTATGGGAACTCTGTTCACCATGCCCTGGTTCTGATACAAACCGTCTACCGGTGCATTATCGGTAATCTGCCCCATCATTAAAGCCGGACTTAAAAACAATCCTGTCAAAAAGATGGAAAGAATTAATTTTTTCATAACCTTTATTTTATCTCTAAACTTATAGGGTTAAGGCTTCTAATAGTCCCATCCGGGCCTATTGCCTGAATATTTTCAAAGAAGAATTTTTGTTTGTGCCTTCCGCTGCGGATAATTTTCATAACCTCCGGAGGGAAAACATTCCCCTTTACATTTTTCGGAATCCAATCGCCATTAATCAGTGTAGCGAAAGTAAATGAAGTAATCTTAAAATAATAATTATTAAATAAAAAATCTTTCATATTCGGAATAATAGCTCTGGCAGCAAGCATTATGTTTTTATCAATCAGACCATTGGTTTGCCCGGCAATTTCTGCCATAGGATTCGGTATACGTTTCACTCGAAATTCGGATCTACCCAACAAAATATTTCTGCCATCAATTTTTGCTGTTGCCGACACATACACTTTGTTTCCGGGGACTCCTTTTGTGAGTTTGACCATCCAGTTGCGTCCCTTTTTGTAAAGTTTCCCGGCAGAAATACGGGGATGAATCTGACTGGCACTCAATCCGGGAGCCGTAATGGAAACCGGATTCTCAACGCCGATATAAAAGACATTCATTCTCAACGGAGCTACAGTTAGTGAAGGCGGAGCCACAAGATATTTTCCTTTAAAATTGTATTTTACAGTTTTGTTAGTGGCGGGGTCAATCATTTCAATAATACCGGCATACTTGTGAAACCCTTCTTTTCTGGCGGGCAGCACTAATTCCACTACACCACCCTGGCCTTTAACCAATTGCGTTTTACCAATGTTTTGATCTGTTATGGAATCTACACCGTTCAGAATCCGCACATTGGGTTTGGTTTTGGTATCATAAGCTGCCACCAAAACCTCCGCTTTGTATGTATTTCCCTGCAAGACATAAGTACTGTAAGGGATGACTTTGGCTTCCACATTGGCAAATTTGTAATCTTTAGCAGTGATGGAACTGAACAGATAGTTCAAGGCATCGAATTCAGACATTTTTACCTCCGAAATGATCTTATTTACCAACGTAACATCCGCAGCAAGGATGGTATAATAGAAATTGTGATTTTCCCAGTCCTGCTCTTGCCTGTCGGCATTACGGTAAATAATTTTTTGCTTCCCTCTATAATTGGTAACCAGTCCTACTTTGGTGGTATTAGCCGGTAAATTCATAATCTTCAGGATAACTTTTCTGTAAGTATTCATTTTCTTACTCAGGTGATAGGCCTCCCCTTTTTTGGTATTTCCCACACCAATCATATAATTCGTTACATCGTTATACCGGTCTTTAGTAGGTACAATGTTCAGGTTCAGTTCTTTTCTTTTCATCATCTCCCCGGAGATGGAAGGGTTGGGAACCAGCGTATCAAAATAGTAATGCGCTATCACAAAAGCGGAGTCTTCCCCTTCGGAAACTTCTACCAATTTCAATTTCAGCTGTTGCAGATACCGAACTATGTTATTTGATTCTTTGCGGACAATTTTTGCCTTTTCCCAAAACGGTCCGACTTTGTCCTGATTCAGTTGAAATTGCTTCTCAAAACGGTTATAAGTAGCTGCTATCTTTGAACTCAGGCTCATATTGGTATCCTCAATATTTTCGTTCACCACCAAAAAAGCATCCAGCACCTGTTTTGATACATTTAATGCCAGCAGAGCATAGAGTACCAAATACATCATGGCAATCATTTTTTGCCGTGGGGTTTCTTTATATCCAGCCATCTACATTTCCTTTTTTGTTTTGCAATCGGATAAATTCATGGATTTTAGCTTTGGGTATTCATGGCTGTAAGCATATTTCCATACACTTTATTAAGCGATCCCATACGCTGGGTCAGCATTTGCATTTGCTCAACAAATTCTCCCGTTTGAGTGGTTGATTTTTCCAGACTTTGCAATAGCTGGCTAATCGTGGATTGCATTTTCCCTGAACTTTCCACCGTCTGATTAGAATCTTGCAACTGTGCTTCATATATCGTATTAAGTGCGGCAAGATTTTCGGCAATCTTCCGTACCTGGAGGTTGTAAGCATCCCCGTTTACAGTAGTAAAATCAAGAGCTTCCACCGATTTAGCCAAAGCCATAGCCGATTTCTGATAGTTTTCTGCCAGGTTTCTTGCCGATTGGGAAGCTTGTTTCACGGTACCGACAAACTCTTCGGTTGAATCCATGTTACCTTTAAGAATTTCAGCAGCCTGTACGTACGCATTTGAGAGGATATCGGCATTATTATTGACCACTTTCATGTTTTCAGTATAACTTCCGGTAGCTTTCACATCCTCGTCCATCACTTGCCCGAGCCGTTGTGCAGATTGTCCTGCCATTTTCATGTTTTCAGCAAAATCTTTGGAAGCAGTAGCAGCATCGGTAACATCTGCAATTTTTACAGCATTCTCCGATAATTTTTCCAGTCCGGTGCCCAAATGCTCAATGATTTTTTCATCAATATTAGCTTTTTTCAACATTTCATCTAACTGTTTAGCCGGTGATCCCTGATATTTTTTATGAAGTTCAGCCCCTTTCAACGGATGATACATTCCGGCCAGTTCGGGATACACCATACTCCAGTCGGGCTCTACATGCGGAACTTCAAAAGCTGACAATAAGAAAATGATGGCCTCGGTACCCAAACCCACAGCGAGCATAAGATCGGCACCTGTGTAATGGTTTATTTTGAAAAGGGCGCCGACGAGGACGACAGCAGCGCCAATACCATAGACTTTTACCATTAAATTGCGATAGCCTCTTGTTTTGTTAAAATCAAAAAATCCCATAATTCTATTGTATTTATTTTTGTTTTTATTCTGAAACTAAATTAACGATAAACTCTCGAAGCACGATTAGCATTATCTCCTTCATTTCTTCCGAGATAAGGTTGAATGCAACGAAATCCAATGTATGATTTTGCCGTATCCTGATATTCATAGGCTCGTGTAGTAACCCGCAGATAGTAAGCGATATCTTTCCATGAACCTCCGCGTATTACTTTTCGTTTCATAGCAGGCGGGTCGCTTTTTTTAGCATTATAGGTATAGTCGGGGTTCATATCCCAGGTAATGTTGTACGAAGAAGGATCGTATGCACTGTTGGTCCATTCGGAAACGTTTCCGGCCATATCATACAGGTTGAAACCGTTGGGGGGATAGTGCCCTACTATGATCGTACGCAAACCACCATCGGCAATATAATTTCCACGCAACGGTTTAAAGTTGGCCAGAAAACAACCCTTTGCATTACGCGTATAAGGGCCACCCCAGGGATAAGGATTGAGCTGATTTCCTCCTCGGGCAGCCCATTCCCATTCGGCTTCGGTAGGCAGGCGGAATTCCGAAAGCATGACGCTTCCTTTTCTTTTCGCCAATGCATTGTTCAGCAATTGGGTACGCCACACACAAAAAGCGCGTGCCTGGTTCCAGTTTACGCCGACAACAGGATAATGGTCATAAGCCGGATGCCAAAAATATTTCTCTGTCATTGGGTCATTAAAAGAGTAAGTAAAATCAGCAATCCAGACCAAAGTATCCGGGTATACATGAATGGTTTCATTATGTACATATACCGAGCGGGGGTGGGGGCGGATATTTCCCCGGTTTGCCTGAGTCCTTTGACGAAGATTATCCATGGCTGCTGCACGCAGATCAACCCAATAATAGGAGTAAATCAATTTCCGGCTGTCGATTTCTTTGTGTCGGAAAAACCGTTCATTTTCAGGAAGATACATTTGCTCCAGTGCATCGCGAATATCCTGGTCCTGGCTATTCCAGTCGATACGGGTTTTCCAGTTGAGCTTAGGCGGATTGTAAGTTTCGCCGGTCTTGGGGTTTTCTGCGATAAGATAATCGTCGGGCCGTACTTCACCGAGGATAGTCCGGGCAATGGAATCACGTACCCAATCCACAAACTGCCGGTATTCGTCATTGGTAATTTCCGTTTGGTCCATATAAAACGCACCTATCGAAACAGTTTTCGGTTGAATCAGATGACCGTGAGTAATATCTTCAGCACCTGCGCCCATGGTAAAACTTCCCTGCGGAATAAAGACCATCCCGTAAGGATGCGGTTGATAAAATGGTTTCTCATGGGGGCGGGCTCCCACCAACTCACCGCTATTTGAATTACTGCAACTTGCAAAAATAAAGGCTGCAAACAAATATAAATACCATCTTCTTTTCATTCTTCTCTTATTTAATATCTTCTGTAACTTTCTTAAATTTTATATGCCAATTGGAAAAAATATTCCGCCCCTACAAAAAGCGTGTATTTTTATAATGTGTTTTATTTTTATTCACTTTTAATTTAAAGCAATAGCTCAGAGTAACTTCATGGCTTCCGGGAATCCCCACCGAAAGTGTGGGAAGGTCATACGAATATCCGAAACGAAACCCTTCAAAACTCACTCCCACTATAAAACCTACCGATTCCTGATAGCGGTAATTCATCCCACCCCAAAACTTGCTATTGTAATTAACGATAGCAGAAATATTATATTGTGTAGAGACAACATCCGATTGTATCAACAACGATGGAACAATTTTAAAGCGTGGATGATTGGGTAAGACAAGAGAATAGCCTGCTATTAAATAAAAGGTACGATCGGTTTGATAGCGAATACTTGTCCCCGAAGTGCTTAGATTTTTACCCTTCGATTCAAGAATATTGGTTGCCGACAGTCCCACGTAATAGTTGTTGTTGCTCTTGAAGAAAAACCCAATGTTTCCATCAAAAATCATAGCACCCTCTTTTGTACTCAGCAGTGCGGGATCATTGGGCTGAACCGGATGAAATTTGGAAAAGTCAATATTCCGGTTGATGAGGTTAATCCCAACACCCATCCCCAATGTTCCGGCAGAAGTTTGAAGGTGATAGGAATAAGCCAGACGTACTCCCACATTGGTTTCAAAGCCCAGTTTATCCTGAATGATAGCGCCGCCAACGCCCCCATGAATAACTTTTACCGGAGCATCGGCATTGATAAGAAAATCCTGCGGAGAAATTTTATTGCCTTCGGCATCTTTAAATCCGGCCCACTGCTGTCTTGCCAGACCACTCATACAAATCCCCTCTCCCATTCCGGCATAACCGGCATTAATAAACATATAGGCCGAACTGTATTGCGTAAAAGACGGAGCCTGCTGGCCATACGACCCGGCTGCAATAAATATTGCAATAAATAAAAACAGGTATTTTCCGGTTGTAGAAGGCATGAATCTTTTCACCTTGGTTTAAAGGAGCTAAAATAGAAAATTTCTGGCTCTATGTTAGACTGCATGGGTAAATACTTATAATATATCAAATCATAAACCTGCCTGCCTGTCCGCCGTTGCACTTTGGCAGGTGGGCACATAACTGTTACAGCAAAGACAGGTAAACTCGAATGATGAAATTGACAACAAAAGTTATTCACACGAATCGACATGACCTCAAATTTTTTGTTGCCCCTCCTTTGCAAATGAATTCAAAACGGAATTTTCTGCCGATATATTATGTATTTGTTGAAGTTGTTTAATAATTGTCACGAAAGTCTTTCTTTTTGGTAAGTTTTAAATCCTGCAAAATGGAAGCTTTGACGTTAATAGTGAAATTCCAGCTTTTCCGGGGTCCAATAGGAATCCAGCTAAAACGCATCTCCCAGCAATGCAAATTCCGGTACAGGTTTACGGAAGTATAGGAAAGTTGGTTATTGGTAAAATCCCAACCCGAACGGAACGTGAATTTCCAGTTGGGCGTAATGTTTACCTGCCCGGAGAAACCCAGGGTTTGTACCAGTGTTTTGCGGGGAGTCCACACTTGATTTATAAAATCTTTTACATTCGTATAGGTAAAATGATAATTCAGATTTAGACTCCAGGAGACGTTCCAATTCACATAATTTTCAGGATGATTCAAGATGTCGTTTGCTTCCGATTCAGGTGTTCCTTTAAGAATTTTTTTTTCTTCCGCTTGTTTTGCGTTCTTCTTTTTACCTTTATTAAAGTCTTTGTTACTTAGGTTGAAATTAAAGCTCAAATTCCACGAAGTGTTATTCATTCTGAAAAGCCGGCGGTTTACCTGCCATTCGGTTTTGTTGATTGACCGGCCCATAGAATCCACCACATAGGGATTCAACACGCTGGAATACTGAATGGTAAGTCCTTTCCATAAGGTTGTCCTTCCGGAGAGATACAGGTTCGACATTTTCAACGAGTCTTTGGTAAAATCATAATTTCCTGAAATGGTAAAATTCTGTATGAGAGGAATTTTTTTTAATCCTGTAATCGTATCTTTTCGGGAACGGACTTTAATTTCAAGACTATTGGCAAGGCTGAAATTGATATTCCCTACTTTTTGTGTTCCCGGGGCTCCGTAAATGAAACCCTCATATTTGGAATAGGTAACCGGATTTCCCAGTGCATCAAAATAATGTCCGGTGTAACCCCATTTTTCATTACCAAAATCAGGGACATAAGCAAATCCTACCGATGGTGTCATCACGTGCCTGACAGCTCTTAAAAAACCTTTTTTGAAGCGAAGCATCCCATAAATTTTTGTGGAAAGGGAAGTGCTTAAACTAAAATCGAACAGATTATTAAATCCGGGAATGGTATCGATGGCCACATAACCGCTGGTGGCAGAGGTGTCAACCCAGTGTTTTCTCAGACTTTTAAAATACATACGGTCGGTAAAATTAATAGAGGAGCTGAGAGTAAAGTATTTAAGTACTTTTAAAGGAAGGCTGACGGGAATTCTGTGAATAATGCCGTTTTCCATATCATGAGAAAAAGTTGTTGGTTTGAAAAGCATGGAATCAGTTGTATTTATGGTATTTTGTGCTGCCATGGAATAGGAGATACTGAGTCCGTCAAAAGCATTTTTCGAACCCCCTTTTTTGCTACGAAAGGGATAAAACCGGTTTACCGTAAAGGTGAGTTCGGGAAGAGTAATCTGTACCAGATGGGTTTTGGTATTTTGCCTGTGGCTGGCACTCATGGTCAGAAAATATTTTCCTGCCCAACTGGTTTGGTAAGCAATACTCGACTGAAATTCGTTGGACAGATAAGTATTCACATTTACAGTATTATATTTTACATAATTGCTGGTGATAATATTTACATTGGCCGAAAAAGTACTGTTGGGCCGGGCTTTTGGGTCCTGGTTATAAGTCCATCTAATTCTGAAATCACTCGTTTTTGAATAATCAGGATCCCCTTTGGTATTAATAATGTTTTGTGCTACAGCGAGCGACACCGCTCCGCTATATTTATAACGCTTCTTGTAAGTAAGAACCGGGGCCACTTTCCAACTACCTCCCGTAAAGATATCACTGGTAATTTTCAAAGTAAGATAATCGCTGGCGGCCCAGAAAAAGCCGCCACCTTCGAGATAAAACCCACGGTTTGCCGACTCACCATAGGTAGGTACAATAAATCCGCTCTGTCGTTTGGGATTATTAGGGAAAATACCAAATGGCAATGCCAGCGGTACCGGAACTCCTTCTATTTCCATATAAACCGGTCCGGTAACAATAAGTTTTTGCGGAATAACCCGTGCTTTACCAAACCTAAACTCGTAATCCGGAGGTTGACGGTCGCAGGTGGTAAAATAACCATTTTTTACATTTACCGAATTATCCGGCATGCGTTTCACAATATCGCTGTGCAGAAAACCCTGATCCTGCTTGGTACGCACATCATGTATAATCCCTTTTTTACTCACGAAATCATAAGTGATGTCTCCGGTTTTAAAAGACTCATTCCCCTGTTTAAATACCGGCTTTCCTACAATTTTTCCGGTTGAATCTTTAACCCCTCTGGCAAAAATCGTATTGTTATTAAAATCAACACGGATGAACGCTGCTTTTAAATCAATATCTCCGTAAGTAACTTCTGCCTTTCCGTAAAGGTAAACTTTTCTGTTGGCTACGTCCTGTACAATAGAGTCCTTGGCATGACGAACCAGGTCAAACTCCAGGTTCATGGGAGGTGCGGGCTTAACCGAATCAACACGGGACGTGCTGTCTGCTTTTTGCAGCGTATCGGCAAGAGGAAGAAAAATTTTGCGGGCGGAGGCTGACAAACCGGATGCATCTGCCCTGCTTATCGATAGAATAAGCAAACAGAATAACCAAACGGATGTTAATAATTTACCGGAAAAGTCTCTTCCTGACAAGATGTTTCTTTTATTTTTGTTTATAATAAACGCTTCGATGTCATCATTTGCAAATATAGGGTCAATATTTAAACCAAGCCTTTTCAAACGCAGGCTTTTCACAACTATTGTTTTGGGGGTTGTCATTTTGCTTTGCGAAAACGTCTATGCCCAGCGCGGTGTAAAAATTTCAACGATTGTGATTGATGCCGGGCACGGTGGAAAAGACCCGGGCGCTTTGGGAAAGCATTCCCGTGAAAAAGACATTACACTGGCTATTGCACTGAAACTGGGTCATTATATCAAGCAAAACATGCCCAATGTGAAAGTTATCTACACCCGCAAGACAGACCGGTTTGTTCCTCTTTACAAACGTGCCGAAATAGCCAATAAAAACCATGCTGACCTATTCATCTCTATTCACTGCAATTCGAGCACCAGTCCAAAACCTTACGGAGCTGAAACATATGTGCAGGGTTTGTATAAAAATAAAGCAAATCTTGAAGTAGCACAAAAAGAAAATGCTGCCATTTTGTATGAGGATAACCCAAAAAAATATGATGGTTTTGATAATTCTCCCGAATCTTATATCACACTCAGCCTTTTTCAAAGTCCTTACCTTAAAGAGAGTCTGAACTTTGCCAATAAAATAGAGCAACAGCTTAAAATCCGGGCGGGACGAAAAGCACGGGGCGTCTTCCAGGCCGGATTTTTGGTTCTCTGGCAGACAACCATGCCCAGCGTTTTGGTGGAAACCGGTTTCCTGAGCAACCCTAAAGAAGAAACTTTCCTCTTGTCGAAAACCGGCCAGACCTATATTGCTTCCGCCATTTACCGGGCATTCAGAGAATACAAAACCGAATTTGAAAGAGAAAATGCTCTGACAAATGTCAGCCATCCGGCAACAATACACAAACAGCCGGAACCGGTTAAAAATCGAGACACGAAACCGGCTATCGATTACCGGGTACAATTTTATACGGCCTCTCACCCGGTTCGTAATGCAACCAAACGGTTTAAATCACTTCGTGGCATTGCTTACTACAAACATAACGGTATTTACAAATACACATCCGGACATTTTTCAACATTCTCCCGTGTCGCTTCGCATCAATATTTTGTTCGGAGCAAAGGATACCACGATGCTTTTATCGTTGCCTTTTACAAAGGGCAGCGTATAAGTCTGCGCAAAGCCAAAGAAATTGAAAGTGGGGGTACGTAAATATTTTATACTTTTGTTTAAAACATTTTGGTTATAAAATCGTTTTATAAAAAATCAGGATTGTGAAAAAATCAACTGTTATTTATATTGGTGCCACTTTCATTCTCGCCATTGTTATTTTTGTGTGGGGATACAACTTCTTGAAGGGAAAAGATTTGTTTTCCAAGCAAATGATTTTGTATAGTCGCTATCATAAAATTGACGGACTGGTTACGGCCAATCCGGTGCTGATTAACGGAAAGCAAGTGGGGTTGGTAAACAAAATCTATTTTACTCCCGATAATTCGGGGGATCTAATGGTTGTTTTTTTAATCAAAAATAAATTTCCTATTCCCAAAAACACAGTAGCACGAATCATCAATGCTACACTGTTGGGAGCTAAATCCGTTGACCTTAAACTTGGCAATTCCAAAGTGCTTGCACAAAGCGGGGATACACTTCAAGGCAGTGTGGAAGTAACACTGAAGAATGAGGTAAATTCGGCACTGGCACCTATGAAAGCGCGGGCGGAACGCTTACTTTCCAATGTGGACACCCTGGTAAGAAGTATATCCGAATTATTCTCAAAAAATGCAAAGGGAAACCTGAAAAAAAGCATCACGGATGTTGCCGGAACACTTCATAATCTGAATATTACCACTGCCGATCTGAAAGACATGGTGAAAAACAATAGTGTTCATGTCAGCAGAACACTGGCAAATCTCGATTCGCTGACAAGTACTTTAATGGATAGCCGCGAAGATTTGCAGGCTACGATACATAATTTTAAGAATATCAGCGACACCTTGTCGAAAGCCGAACTTACCCAAACCATTCTTCAAACAAAAGAGTCTCTGGTACGCATCAATCTGTTGCTGAAGAAAATCAATCAGGGCCAGGGAACCATTGGCTCGCTGGTGGTTAACGACAGCTTATATATTGAGCTGAATAAATCGGCATTGGAATTAAACAAACTTTTAAAAGACATCCGCAAAAATCCTCATCGCTATCTGAAATTTTCACTATTCTAACCGGGAAAAGATTCTCTTCTTTGTTTTTCTAAAAATATCATATTTTGAAAAGGGGCGCAAAGTTGCCTGCCATGAAAAACCTTTTAAAATTCTTCCGTCTTTAGGCAGATCTTTTTCCGGATACATTGTTTCCGATGCGTTTTCAATATAGTTAATTGTCTTTATTTCATTGTTTTTCACCCCGATGGTCATATAACTCGATTCCGCTTTATTAATTCCTATCAAACGCTTCTGATCATCTCTCACCCAGTAAATCGATTGGGCATTTCCATCTACTTTTACACGGTAAATTTGATTATTGTGGAAATAGCCTACCATATTACGACCTTTAATCTGGTTATAATTATCCGTACTGTCAAGGGAAATGATAAACGCCGTGTTAAAAAGAGTCAGTGAGTCCAGTTGGTTATTATGGATGGCAATGAAAATGGAATCACTTGTCAATTGATTTTTCCCTGTCCATAAAACAGGGGCATGGTAAAGCCGAATGGTAGAATCGCTCATAGCATAGGCCAGCGAATCACATTTTCCCTGCAAGTCCAACCTGTAAAAACGTACCGAATGATAAGCCAGCATTTTTTTTGCCTGATGTTGCCGATCGAAATAGATCCACAAGGTGTCGGCATGAAGAAACATCGAATCCTGTTGATTATAGGTTATGCCAACAGCGCTATCGGTTACAAAAGTTACTCCTTTGTTGTTCCAAATTTCGGCCAAATGGCCTCTAACCAGTAGGTTATGTAGTGTATCCAGCACTCTGATATGGCCAAAGGCACGTCCGAAACCAATGTGATTATTATAATGAATACTATCGGCTGTGAGTAGCTGCTCACTACCGGATATCTCGGGTCGTTTGCGCATTTGTACCACCCCGTTATCTGTATTGTACCATCCATCAACACATTTTATGATACTCTTGTTTCCCTTGATAACGGTTGGCCCCCTGAAATAGGCCGTTTTTGTTATTGTGTTGTAAATCAGCGTGTCCGCGTAGGTTACCTGATCCGGATTGGTTAGAACCACATCCTTTTTAAAATAAAATATTTTAGTTTTTGTATTGTAATCTCCCCGTTGACTTTTCAACACATTGGAATCGGAAACAATGGTTCCACCCACATCATAGTATGCTACTCCGGTGATACGGTTAAAAACTAAATGTTCGGTGGTTAGCACAGCCCTGGGATCCTCCAGCCTGACGTTACCGAAAAATTCACCGATACGCTGCTCTCCATCATAATGAAGCCGGTCACCATAAAGATTTAACGTATCATTTACATCGATATGAACATGACCAAAAGCATCGAGACTTTTGGTTTTATCGTTCAGAAAAGCACTGTCGCACAAAAAGAGTGTAGAATCCTGTTTTAACTTTACATGCCCTATAAGTTGTTGAATGTCTTTGTTAAATTGGGCATTATAGCGATGATAATCGGCATGGATAATTTGAATACGTGTTTTTCGCTGAGCAAAAGTTGTAACAACAAAAAGCATGGCAGCGGCGACAAGCAGGAAATAGCGGACAGATGTTTGAAAACGTTTACGCAAAATCAGTTCTTTTTGCAAAAATAGATGATTTGTCGGAAGCTTTAAATGCTTATTTAAGTTTAAAATTAGAACTGACAAACGTTTTTCACTGTTGCAGGGAAGTCAGCAGTCCTCCTCCCGCATCTTCCAACAGGTCGAGCACCAGCTCAAAACCTTTCTCCCCGCCATAATATGGATCGGGAATGCCATCATAATGCAAATGCCGGTTAAAATCAGTCATCAAATACAATTTTTTCAAATACCGCATATCGGGAGCCATTCGCCGTAACTCTTTCAGATTTTCGCAGTCCATGGCAATAATGTAATCGAATTCTTCAAAATCTGTTTCCGGATTTATCGGCCGGGACAAAGAAGTCAGGTCATAGCCTCGTTTGCGTGCATATTCTTGCATACGTTGGTCGGCAGGCTCACCTTCGTGCCAGTCGGAAGTACCGGCAGAATCTATTTCAAAATCTTCGGAAATGCCTTCTTTCTCCACCAACGATCTGAATACAGCTTCTGCCCCGGGCGAACGGCAAATGTTTCCAAGACAAACAAACAAAACTTTTTTTTTCATGGAATTTACCATTTTAATTCATGAATTTTAAAACCATTGGCTTCATATCCATGAATGGTAATGTTTTTGGATTTTTTGGCTTCCGGATAGGTAACAAAGCCATTTTCAACAATTTCAGCCTGATTAAATTTAGCCCAGAATGGATATTTTTCTCTGATAATTCTGTTAAAATGCCGCTGTAATGCATATTGTTTGAGTTGTTTTTTTATGGAACTGAGAAATACATGATAACCCTTTTTCCCGGTACCATACAAATCGCAATAGCAGGAAGCATATACATAATAATAGCTTTTTTTTGGCATTGGTGCCACTTTTGTTTGATAAGTAAAAACACCATTTGTTGAAGA
>VAPE01030005.1_pt1 | contig 16177 bp, 10 predicted proteins | sample 3393911 | NCBI WGS metagenome assembly VAPE01 (sample SAMN08290436, study PRJNA428436) | hydrothermal vent metagenome | isolation source: Deep-sea hydrothermal vent chimney | place: Atlantic Ocean: South-mid Altantic Ridge | reverse complement strand
CATATAGAGCAGCTGCTGTCGATCAACTATCAAAGTGGGCAAAAAAAATCGAAGTAGATATAGTAAAATCTAAACAAGGTTCAGATCCATCATCTGTAGTATTCGATGGTTTGACAGCAGCAATAAACAGAGATGTAGATATCGCAATAATCGATACAGCAGGAAGACTTCACACTAAAACCAATCTCATGCAAGAATTAGAAAAAATAAAAAGGGTATCTAATAAAGTCATTGAAAATGCACCTCATGAAATTTTATTAATAGTAGATGCAACATCTGGACAAAATGGAGTTGATGGAGCAAAAATTTTCAATGCCTATACTCCTATCTCTTCAATATTTTTAACCAAATTAGATGGAACAGCTAAAGGTGGCATTGTTTTATCGATCCAAAAAGAGATAAAAGTACCAATTCAGTGGATAGGTATTGGCGAAAAGCTAGATGATTTAATGCCTTTTAATGCTAAAGATTTTGTAAACGATCTTCTATCGATTGATTAGTTTTTTATCTCTGTGTTATAACATAAAAAAATCTATGTTATAAACGTAAAAAAAATAGATAAATTATGATTATTTTAGATGAATACCAAAACCTTTTAAAAGACACTCTAAAGTATCTCAAATGTTTCGATAAAAAATTTTTAGAATCAAATACTGACTTTTTTAAATCAGATCTTATAAATTCTACAAACAAAAAAAAATCTAATCTAGATCCAATACTTGAGAAAAAAAAGATAACAGCTAAACAATTTTTAAATATTGAAAAAACAATTAAAAAAGATCAAAATATCAAAAAGGATCAAAGCATTGACAAAGTTCAAACCAAAGATTGTAAACACAAAAAAATTGAAGAAAAACATATTCAAAACCTCGAGACAAAAGAGTTATCAAAAAATGAAACAGTTGAAAATAAAAAGATTATAAGAGATGAAAAACCAAAAATTTTAGAAGATAATTTTATCGATATAAAAAAATCGATAGAAAAAATTTTTCCAAACATCTCTATTTTAAAAAAACCTATCGATGACAAGTTAGCAAGACAAAAATCTCAAAAATACAAACTAAAAAACATCTCTTTTCCGATTACAATCTTAGCTTATAAAGAAGATGAAAAACTCTATCGTTTTTTAGAAAAATTATCAATTGCAATAAGCATATATTTTTACCCATCAAAAGTTGTCTCTGCTTATTTAATTGAAAAGGAAAATAACTGGTTAGATTTTTTAACAAAAGATATTTTACTTATAATTTCTTGTGATTATACGATATTCGAATTACAACATTTAAGAAGTTTTTATAAAGAAAATCCATCAACTGGAGAAAAACATTTAAAAGATATTCCATTATTTTTATTGCCCGATATTTTTTTATACTTAAAAGAGCCAACTCTTAAAAAATCACTTTTTAATACTCTTAAACAAAAAATCTTACACTTGAAAAATGACAAATAAAACCTTTGCAAGCGTAGTTTTAGAATCCAATATCGATAAATCTTTAGATTATGAAACTCCTCAAAATCTTATCTCTCAAATTAAAGTTGGTCAATTAGTCGAAGTACCCATAAAAGGAAGATTGAAAAAGGGATATATTCTAAAGATTAAAGACAAAACCAACATCAAAAATGTTTTAAAGATAAACAGAATCGTATCTAACGAAGTTTTATCTAAAGATCTTTTTAAACTAGCTCTTTGGATGACAAAATACTATTCATGTTCACTTTCAAAAGTTTTAAGATGTATTATACCATCATCTATCAGAAAAGAGATAACTAAAAAATATCATATTTACATTACATGCAATAAAACTAAAAAAGAGCTTTTAGACATTTATAAAAAGCTTTTAAAAAGCAGTTCAAAACAAGCTAAAGCTATCGAATATTTTTTTAAAGTAAAAAAAGGAGTTTTGCTCTCACAAATGCTTTTCGACACCAAATTATCTAAAGCTCCAATAGATAGTTTGGTTAAAAAAAAAATCTTAACTTATAAAAAAATTTTTTCAGATGAAACAGATATTTTAAAAAACTTTGAATACTTTCAAACAAAACAAAAAAATTTAACTCAAGAGCAAAAAAAAGTTTTAAATAATATCTCAGCTAGCATAGAAAAAAGCAAGTTTGATACTCATCTTATTTTTGGGATAACCAATAGCGGTAAAACTGAAATTTATCTAAGAGCCATTCAAAAGGCTTTAGATCTCAACAAAGCAGCAATTATGATGGTACCAGAGATTGCTCTCACTTCACAGACGATAGAAAGATTTAGATCTCGTTTCAAACAAAAAATAGCAATTATTCACTACAAAAGATCATCTGGTGAAAAAACAAAAGATTGGGAAAATATCTTATCAGGAAAGATAAAAATCATCATAGGTGCAAGATCTAGCATCTTTGCTCCCATCAAAAATTTAGGTTTAATAATTTTAGATGAAGAGCACGATCCATCTTATAAACAAACAGATGAAATGCCTTCTTATAATGCTAAGCATTTAGCAATAATGAGAGCTAAATTTTCAAATGCAACGGTCATTTTAGCAAGCGCAACTCCTTCTATCGAAAGTTACTACAATGCTCTTAATAAAAAATATAAGCTTAACTATCTTTCAAAACGAATAGGAAAGTCCAATCTAGCTCGAGTAAAGATTATCGATATGAAAGAAGAGATAAAAAAATCAAAAAGTTATTTTTCTAATGATTTAATACAGGCAATAAAACAAAGATATGAAAAGGGAGAACAAGTTTTACTTTTTTTAAATCGCAGAGGTTACAACACATCTATTCAATGCTTAAATTGCTCATATATTTTTAAATGTATGCATTGTGATATTACTTTGACTTATCACAAAAAAAACAATATTTTATCATGCCACTTATGTGGTTTTAAAACTCAAAATTTTCAGCTTTGTCCAGATTGCAAAAGCTCTGAGTATATCAAATATAAAGGCTTTGGAACCGAACATATTCAAAGTGCGTTACATGTAATTTTTCCAAATATAAAAACCATTAGAATAGATAGAGATACAACATCTCAAAAACAATCTCACGAAACTTTATTTAAACAATTTAAATCTGGAAAAGCCGATGTTTTAATTGGAACGCAAATGATTGTAAAAGGACTTCATTTTCCATCGGTAACCTTAGTTGGCATATTAAATACAGATGCAGCTTTAAATATCCCAGATTTTAGATCATCTGAGGTGGTATTTCAATTAATTACTCAAGCATGCGGAAGGGCAGGCAGAGCTTCTTTGCCAGGTGAAGTTATTATTCAAACATATATGCCAAAAAACGAAACTATACAACTAGCATCCAAACAAGACTATCTAAGCTTTTATAAAATGGAGATTAAAAATAGAAAATTATTTAATTATCCTCCATTTACAAAAATGGCAAAAATTATCATATCATCACAAGATGAGAAAAAAGCTGAAAATTTTGCAAATCTTTTTAGAATCAAAATAATAAAAAATCTACCATATAGCTATAAAATTCATCCTGTTCTCCCTTCTGGAAGAGCTAAAATTAAAGATGTCTATCGTTTCCAATTTTTAATTAGAGGAAAAAACAATCTTTTATTAAGCTCTATTTTAGATAAAGTAAAAAAAGAGATAAATTTACCATATAACATTTCTCTTTTTATCGATATCGATCCTATTTCTATTTTCTTTTAATAGCTTTAAATAATTCAGATACCTAAGATCATTTAAAATTCAATTTAATAACACATATTTTTGGATTAAAAATGCTCAAAAAAAATCTTTTTAATGCGCGAATTTTAGCTGCAAAAACTAATTTTGTAAAAGATCATTTTTGTTTATAATTATTTTCTTATCTTTTGCTTTGAAAGGATCATACTCACTTAGCTATTATTTCAAAAAATTAAATCTACTACAAAGTCTTTTGTAGTAGTAGTATTTCATGAAACTCACACTCTTTTTATGTTAAAAGAGCAGCTACTTTTTCGATTTTTTTAATGAGATTTCTATTTTTAATATGATAAGCTTTAATACTAATATTGAAAGTTTTTAAGATATAATTTTAAACAAATTGTTTTTTAGCTTGGTTAATAAACATCTCCATTCCGTATATAATCATACAATCTTTATCTTGAGCATGCTTCAAAAACAGTGTTTCTACTGGTTTAGATACTACATCCATAACAACTGTCGATGGAATCAAATACTTAGGTGGAATTAAACTAACTTCTTGGCTACTAGCAGAAGTTGCATTAATAATAACATCATAGCCTTCTTTCATAACATCTGCAATTTTATCTAAAGGATATGCTCTACATTGTAATTTTGACGCTAAATTAAAAGCTCTTGTTTGATCTCTATTTAAAATGATTAAATTAGCCTTTCTCTTTACAGCTTCATGAGCAATTGCTTTAGCAACACCACCAGCCCCTATAAGTATAACTTTCTTATTTTTGATCATAATTTTTCTTTCTATCGCATCTAAAGCTGCAACTCCATCCGTATTAAAACCAACTAACTTTTTATCTTTAACTATTATTGTGTTTATTGCACCAATTTTCATTTTATCTTCGTCTACAAAAGAAACAACTTTTTCTTTTAAAGGCATAGTCACACTAAAACCTTTAAAAGGAAATTTGTTAATGAAAGAGAAAAAAATCGGAAGTTCATGACCTTGAAGATTAATTTTGACATATACAGCATTTTTATTTTGTCTCATAAATTCTGAATTATGAAAAACATGCGATATACTTTGAGCTACAGGATATCCTAAAAGAGCATAGATATCTGTGTTAGCATTAATATTTTTAAAATTATATATATCCATTAATTCTTCTGTACTAATCTGACCTGCTGCACTTTTTTTATCTACATAGGCATAAATTATTTTATTGTCATAAATTTTAGATAAAATTCTTGCAAAAGATCCATTTTCACCGATTGGCACAACGATTAATTTACCATCTTGTTTCTCTTTTAAAAAATCCAAGATTCTTAAAGCATCGATTGAATTATTAGAGTAAGCGGCTATTTTATATAAGTCAGAAAAGGGATTTTTTAAATTTTCATAAATTTCATTTAAATTGGAAGGAGTATTCAAAAAATTATGATAAGAAGATATAATTTTTACATCTGGATATAATTTTTTCATTTTCTCAAGAAATTCTAAAGATGTATCTTGCTCTAAATCAAAAAAGTTAGGTCTTAAAGAAAATAGTCTTGCTAAATCAAAATATCTTTTCTTTTCAGACTGAAGATATTTGCCACCGTTTTCTTTTTTTCTCAAAGAAAAAATCGTAGTTTTTCCCCAATATTTTTGTAATTTTGCGATTTTTTCCAAATCGATAGAATCTAAAAAATCTAACCTCAGCTCGATAGCATCTATACCTTTTGCATTTTTGATTTGTCTTTTAGCTGAAAAAAGATCTGGACCTGTAATTACTGCTGTTAACATATGTTGCCTCCCAATATAAAAACTAATGATTTTACAATATGATTTTCAATAATTTCAACATTAATTATTGACTTGCCAATATTTTTTAACAAAGTAAATCTATTTTTTCCAAAGACATTTTTTTTATCTCGTTTTATAAAATCAATAATTTTATTTTTTGAAATTTTCGGAAAGTTATTTAATAATTTTTTTAATTTTAAAAAATCGAAAATTTTTTTAAATTCTTCATATGATAAAAGATTCATTTTATAAGAGATGTAGCTTTCGATCAAAATACCAAAAACCAAAGCCTTTCCATGAGCTATTTTATAATCCAAAGCAGCTTCTATAGCATGAGAAATAGTATGTCCAAAATTTAAAATTTTTCTAAAAGATTTTTCATTTTCATCTTTTTCGATGACTCTTTTTTTTATTTTCAAAGATTCAATTATTTGTTTTGGAGTAATTTTTTTACTAAAAAAAAGATCTGTAAAAGATTTTTTATCTAAAATAAGAGCATGTTTTAGCATCTCTACATATCCGTTTTTCATCTCATCTTCACTTAAAGATTTCAAAACCTCAAAATCTATAAAAACAGCTTTGGGATGATAAATAATCCCAATTAGATTTTTTCCATATTCAGTATTTACAGCGGTTTTACCTCCAATACAGGCATCTACCATAGCCAAAAGCGTTGTAGGAATGCTTACATAAGCAATACCTCTCATATAAGTTGCAGCTATAAATCCAGCCATATCTAGCACAACTCCTCCACCTAAAGCAATGATTAAAGTATCTTTTGTAAAATTATCCTTTAAAAGCTGATTTTCCAAATAATTTTTTGTTTTTTTTGTTTTATGGATTTCTCCAGAAGGAAACGATAAAAGTTTTATATTTAATTTTTTTTCTTTGAATTTAAAAATTAACGGTTTTGCAAAGATATTTTCCAAATTTGAGTGAGTTATTACCACAAAATTTGCAGCTAATTTTTCACAAAAATCTATTATAAAATCTGTTTTTAAAAGATCTTTTTTATAAAAAATCGAATAGCTATGTCCTTTTAATTTAACATTTAATTTTCGCATCAATATCCAAAGAGTTTTAAGTTATCTTTTAACTTTGACGTTTTAATCTCTTTATACTCGAAGTTTTAATCTCTTCTTTAGCTATTTTATTTAAAAGATAAGAATCTACCAACACCAAAGAGCACATAGCTTCAACAATTGAAACAGCTCTAATCGCAATACATGGATCATATCTTTGATCATTTGTAAATTTTAAAATTTTTTTGTTTCCAAAAATATCTATAGTTTCTTGATCTTTTCCAATAGTAGAAGTTGGCTTAAAAGCAATAGATCCAACAATAGGCATGCCATTTGAGATCCCGGCTTGAATTCCTCCTTCATTATTCGTTTTGGTTACAATTTTTCCTTTTTTTAAAACGAACAAATCATTTCTTTGTGAGCCTAATTTTTTTGAACCATTAAAACCATCACCTATCTCAAAACCGATAGCTGCGGGAATACTCATCAAGGCTAAAGCTAATTTAGCATTCAATTTATCATATATAGGATCTCCAAAACCAGCCGGCATATTTAAGATAATAAAGCCAACTTGTGAGCCGATAGAATCTTTTTCTTTTTGAACACTTTTTAACTTTTCAATCATCTTTTTTTCTGCGAGCTTATCTGGGCAAAAGATTTTACTTTTATAAACATTTTTCAAATCTTTCATTTTCACATCAGCTATAATCTCTCCTATAGATTTAACAAAGGCAATAACCTTTATTCTTTGAGCTTTCAATATCTTTTTAGCTATAGCGCCAGCTGCTACTCTAGCTACAGTTTCTCTTGCGGATGCCCTCGAAGCTCCTTTATGATCAAAGACTTTATATTTTTGAAGATATGTATAATTTGCATGAGATGGTCTGAGTAAATTTTTTATTTTTTCATAATTTTTGGATTTCACATCTTTATTTTCTATAATTATGCAAATAGGAGCTCCTGTAGTTTTTTTTCTAAAAACACCAGATACAATCGTCGCTTTATCCATTTCATTTCTTTTAGAAACCAACTCATTTAAATTAGGTCTTCTTTTTTGAAGTTCTAAATCTATCTCTTTTTCACTAATTGCAATATTTGCAGGACATCCATCGATGACAACGCCAATTACAGGTCCATGAGATTCTCCAAAAGTTGTAATTTTAAATACTTTTCCAAATGAATTGCTCATATATTTTTTTCTAAATTTTTTAGATACATTTTTATATCCATTGCAATTTTTTTAATATCTTTATCATCTGTATGCATTGTTATATCAGATAAATTTTCATAAATACTTTTTCTAAACTCAAAAGTTTTTAACAAAAATTTTTCATCTTGAAATATGGAATTTTCCTTGCTTTGTAAAATTCTTTTTTTCAATTCATCTAGGGTTGTTTTCAAATAAATAATAATTTTTGAATTTTTCAAAATTTTTAAATTTTTATCATTTAAAACACTCCCTCCCGCTGTTGCTATCACTGAATTTTTCACATTTTTTATAGAAAAAAAAGCTTTATTTTCCAATGCTTTAAATTTTTTTTCTTTTAAAATTTTAAAAATCTCAAATATATTTTTTCTTTTCTTATAAATATCAAAAAAAAGTTCTTTTATAATTTCATCGATATCTATAAATCTTTTATTCAAAATACGCGATAAAGCTCTGCCAATTGATGTCTTTCCACAATGTTTCATTCCTACTAAAATTACATTCATAAAATAATACATCCTAGAGATTTAAAATCTTTTTTAAAAGTTGGATAAGTTTTATTTATGCAATTTACATCCTCTATCAAACTTGGTTTTTCTACTCCTAAAGCAGCAACACTCAAAGCCATTGCTATTCTATGATCTTTATGAGAATTCAACGAAGCTGCAGCTAATTTAGAAGTTTCAACTACTAATCCGTCTTGGGTTTGTTTAATTTTTGCTTGCATTTTCTTTAACTCACAAGTTATCGTAGAGATTCTATCTGATTCTTTTTTTCGAGCATTTAAGCCATTTTTTATTATTATTTTTCCTTTATTATAACAACCAATAACTGCCAAAATTGGAATAGAATCTATAAACCTATCTACATCTATTTCGAGGTTCCCTTGTAAGCTAGATTGCTCTACCTTTATAATTTTTTTTTCTCTATCAATAAAAATATTTGCTTTCAATTTTTTAAAAATTTCAATCGTCTCTTGATCTTTTTGAAAATCATCAAAAACTACATTTTTTAAAGTAATACTAGATTTTGTAATCAAAGCTGCAGCTATTGGAAATAAAATAGTTGAAAAATCTGTAGGAACTGTATATTCGAATCCTTGAAAAGCTTTTTTGTCATACCTACTTGGAGGAGATATGATAAATTTTTTAAACTCTTGATTTTTTATTTTTACCCCCATTTTATTTAGCCAATGTAGAGTTAGATTTACCCATGGTTTTTCTTTTGGATTTGTAACCTCGATTTTTATCTTTTTATTTAAAAGAGAAAAAGCTATAAGCATCGAAGATATATATTGAGAGTCTTCTCCATTTATCTTTATATCTTTACAGATCATAGGCCCTTTAATCTGCAAAGGAGCAAAACCTGTATCATTAATAGATTTAACATCCACATTTAAAGTACTCAAAACATCGATTAAAGGTTTTACAGATCTATTAGTTTTTATAGACTTATCTCCACTAATCATTATTTTCCTATCAGATAAAGCATAGATGGCTGTAAAAAAACGAAGAGCAATACCTGAATTTTTAACATCTAGTTTATCTTTATTTTTCAATAAAATTTTTCTATTTGTTCCAAAAATTTCTAAACTATTTTTTTTTATTTCAATTTTAGCTTTGAATTTTTTACATCCTTCGATAAAAGCTAAAGTATCTTCTGTCTTTAAAAAATTTCTTATTTTAGATCTACCTTTTGAAATTGATGCAAATAAAATCGAACGCATAGTTTGAGATTTAGAAGGAGGAACCAAAATCTCTCCTTTCATCGTTGATTTTTTCACAAAAAAATTTTTCATAAAGATAAAAACTAATCCAATTGAAATAAAGACACTTATTATATATAATTTATAAAAAATTTAAATAGGAAACTCAAATGAACAAACTACCCGATTATCACTCGATTGAAGAATTTCAAAATAGATCAAAAAAACTCAAAGAAATCAAAGACTTAGGAATCAATCCCTATCCTTATAAATTTACACCTACTCATTTTGCAAAACAACTTTTAGAGGAATACTCAAAAAAAGATGTAGCTCACTTTGATGATGCAGCAGCTGGAGAGACTCCTAAAGTTAAATTTGCCGGAAGGCTTGTCCTATTTAGAGCTATGGGCAAAAATGCATTTGCTCAACTTCAAGATGAAAGTGGAAAAATTCAAGTTCTGTTTAACAAAAACTTAAGCAAAGTAGATGGATACGATAAAGAAAAATCAAAAGAGAAGCTATCGCATATAAAATTCATAGAAAAAAAACTAGATTTAGGAGATATCATAGGAGTCGAAGGGCACCTATTTCGTACCCAAAAAGGAGAGCTCACTATCTTTGTAAAAAAAATGACAATTCTTTGTAAATCTTTACTTCCTCTTCCCGACAAACACTCTGGGCTTGCAAGCCTTGGAGTAAAATATAAAAAAAGATGGCTAGATTTAATAACAAATCCAAAAATTATAGACACATTTACTAAACGCACTAAAATTATAAAAATCATAAGACAATATCTAGATGATGCTAATTTTTTAGAAGTAGAAACTCCTGTTTTACAAAATATCTATGGTGGAGCTGAAGCTAAACCATTTAAAACACATATCAATGCACTTCACCAAGATATGTATCTTAGAATTGCTTTAGAAATCTCTTTAAAAAAACTATTAGTCGGTGGCTTTAATAGAATTTATGAAATAGGAAAAGTCTTTAGAAATGAAGGGTTAGATAAAACTCATAATCCTGAGTTCACTATCTTAGAAGCATATGCCAGCTTTTGGGATTACAATGATTTGATGCAATTTACAGAAAAACTCTATGAAACTATAGCCTTAAAACTTTTAGGTTCTACAAAAGTTGAATTTGGCATACATACGATAGATGTAAAAACTCCCTGGAAAAAACTTACTATGAAACAAGCCATCAAAGAATATGGCAACGTAGATGTCGAGTCTCTAACGGATGAGCAACTATATCAAATACTACTCAAAACTCCAGTAAATAAAGATAAATTAAAAACAGCTACTAGAGGTAAATTGATAGCTCTTTTATTTGAAGAGCTTGTAGAAGATAAACTCATCCAGCCTCATCACATCACAGATCATCCAATAGAAACTACCCCTCTTTGTAAACTCCATAGAGATCCAGTTCAAAGAGAAAAAAAGATCGTAGAAAGGTTTGAAAGTTTCATTGCAGGAAATGAAATTTTAAATGCTTATACAGAGCTCAATGATCCTGAAATTCAAAGAAATCTTTTAGTTAACCAAGCAAAAAAAAGAATAGCTGGCGATGAAGAAGCTCATCCTTTAGATGAAGAATTTATAGAAGCTATATGTCAAGGAATGCCTCCTGCTGCCGGATTTGGTATTGGTATCGATCGGTTAGTTATGCTTTTTACAAATTCTCGATCGATTAGAGATGTTATTTTCTTTCCAATTATGAAACCTGAAGAGTAGAAAATGATCTTTTCTCTTCTTTAAAAACTATAATATCACAAAAAAGAAATCTAATATCTCAAAGTAAATTTTTAAATGTTAAAAATTTTATTAAAATCTTTTTTACTCTCTTTTTTGCAACCTGCATAGCAAACTCAAAAAAACATCTATGTTTTAATGATGATTCACTTACATTCTCTTTCTTATCTTCATCTTCCCTATTTTAATGCTACTTTTGCTAACATCTCATTAGCTTTTGATAAATAGTTTGACAAATAACACCATAAGTTAGTTTCAATCAAAGCCTTACTAATCAAAGAGGCCTTCTTCATCTAATTTATAGCTTCCTACATCACTGAAATTAGCGTTTTTTTTAATTTTATCATCTAAAAAATAAACCTTATTCTACATAGGTAAATACGAATATCATATATATCGAAAAAATTTGAAAATTGATAAAAAATTCTTTAGATTAGAGATAAATTTTTTTCCCAGTTTTGAATTTACCTTGCATAAAGTATATCAAAAAAACTTGAAAAATCGATAAAAAATTTTCAAGACAGCTAAATCTTTCTTCTACTCATCGATTTTTAAATTTACTTTGCATAAGGTAAAAAAAACAACAAAACTCTTTATATTATATCCAATTAATACTAAAATAGTAAAACTTCACAACAAAAAATTATAATTAATAATTAATTTTACAAACAAATAAGAGATTTACATGCCAATTTCATCAATATCAGGAAAAAGAAAAGATTCTTCTTTTTTTACTCCAAAAACAAAACAACCACAAAAAAAGAAAAAAAAAGAAGATGAAATAGAAAAAATAGGATTAGAAGCATTGAAAAAAGTTACATCAAATCAATCAACTAAAGATGAATCGGATAAATTAAATCTTTTAGATTTACCCGACGAATTACTCATAAAAGTTATTGGGTATTGTAACAATCGAGATCAAGCAAGTATAGCTTGTAGCTGTAAATCATTAAATCGGATAGTAAACGATCAAGCATTTCAAACTAAAAAAACAGCTAAATTAATTGGATTAAGAAAAGTAAATAATTCTTGGATAACATCATATAGAGAACTGGAAGAAGAGTTAGAATCAATAAAAGATTATATCGATGCCTCAACTATGAGCATTGAAACTAAAAATGAAGTGCTAGTATATCTCATAGCAGCTTACAGTAATGCTAATAAAATAGAAATGGCAAAAAAGCTCACAGAACAAATTCAAAACAACAATTATCTCTTTTTGTCAACGAAATTGATAGTATTAGCACATGATTATAAATTTAATACAAAAGAAAATATAGATGAAATAAACTCACTTGTTCATGAAGTAGAATCAATTATTGATCTCATGGACATATCGCTTAAAAAAAATAATGCTTACCTAAATCTTTTGAAAATCCATCTTTTCATTGATCAAATACAAAGAGCAAAACTACTTATTGATAAAATTGAAAATAAAACAAATAAATTCCAAGCTCACTTGGAAATTTTTAAAAAATGTAAAAATGAAAATGAAAAAGAAAATATAAAAACATTTATCGATCAATTAGATAGTTCTCTTTTAAAGATCATATTTTCACTAAATTTTCTTAAAGCTTGCCAAGAAATCGATCTAGATTACGATATTGCAATAGAAAAAGATACAATACTATCCTTCATAGAAAATTTACCCAATACATTAATAATACTGAAAACTGCAATTTTGTTAGAATTTATTAATACCTACCTAGATGATATTGAAGCAAAGCAAAAAACTGAATTATATATTAATCAACTAGAAGAAGGATATCATTCAACAGCTAACTTCCAATTAAAATTAGCCCTATCCTATATTCAGATCGGCAAAAATAGTAAAGCTAAATCCATTATTAATCAAATTACAAAAGCTTTTGTTAAGTTTTCAGCTATAATAGAATTTCTTAAAAAAAACCCAAGTGATTTTCAAACAAAAAAACAAGCTAAATTAATCATTGATGATGAAATCGAAACTCCTGATTTAAAAGCTATGGCTTTAATAAAGTTTCTTACAATCTACCCTGAAGATATTGAAGCAAAAAAACAAATAAAGTTATTTACTGATCAAATCGAAGATCCTTTTTCAAAAATTAAAGTTCTATCATATTTTATTAAAACTTATTATTTTGATAGTTAAAATAAAATTGGATATTAAAACATCTAATGATGCTCTTTATTTAATCGATCTGCCTTATTATATATAAATCCTTCTCTTTAAAAGCTTGTCAAAAAAAAATATCTGGGCAAAATATCTTTTGAAAAAAAATTTATTTCATGCAAGACTGTAGTAACAATCTTTTTCAATAAAATATTTAAAAATCACCAGATCACACAAGTAAATAAATATAAAATCTTTCAAAAAAAATTCGATTGCTTTTCAAAAAATTACTTTAAAAATCAAAGATTTTTTTGTCTATTAATCTTTTGTGATTGTAGTGCATATAAAACTTGCATAATTCAAGATAAATTTTTAGCTATAAAAATATTTTTTTAACATTTTCATCATAAACTTATATATGCTTAAGTAAATTCAAAAATCTATGAGTAGAAGAAAGATTTAACTACAGTCTTGAAAATTTTTATAGATTTTTTAAGTTTTTTTGATATAAAAAAAATTTAAAATTAACCTTTTATATTTTTAAATTGTTTATCATAAATTTTATCTAAACAAACTAACTAAAGCAAATGCAAAAATAGAAAAAAAATTTACTTTTAAACTTAAAAATTTTTTATCGATTTCTCAAGTTTTTCGATATATACGTTACTACAAAAAAATCAAAAATGTAAAATAAAAATATAATATGAAATTACAATATTCTTATTTATTCTAACTAACATTAAAAATAAATTGACTTTTTATAACAAAAAGATTAGAATTAATAATTAATTCTACAAATATACATCTATATCAAAAAAACTTGAAAAATCGGTCAAAAATTTTTAAGGCTACAGCTAAATCTTTCTTCTACTCACCGATTTTTGAATTTACTTGAGTATAGACAAAAACAGGAAATTTACATGTCAATTTCACCATTACCAGGAAAAAGAAAAGATTCCACTTTTTGTCATGAACCAACAGAACAATCTCCAAAAAAAAGAAAAACAGAAGATAAAATAAAAAAAATAGGCCCAAAAACATTAAAAAAAGTTACATCAAATCAATCAACTGAACATGAATCGGATAAATTAAATCTTTTAGATTTGTCCGACGAATTACTCATAAAAATTATTAAGCACTGTGATAATCGAGATCAAGCAAGTCTAGCTTGCAGCTGCAAATCATTAAATCGGATAGTTAATGATCGAGCATTTCAAACTGAAAAAACCGCCAAATTAATAGGATTAAGAAAAGTAAATAATTCTTGGATAACATCATATAGAGAACTTGAAAAAAATTTAGAATCAATAAAAGATTACATAGATACCTCAATTATGAATATTGAAGCCAAAAATGCCGCTCTATCAAATCTTATAATTGCTTATATTACAGCTAATAAAACGAAAGTAGCCAAAAAGCTCACAGAACAAATTCAAAACAATGATTATCTCTCTTTATCAATGAAATTGAAAGCGCTAGCATGGGATTATAAAATCAATTCAAAAGCAAATACAGATGAAATGAACTCACTTATTTGTGAATTAGAATCTGTTATTGATCTCATGGAGCCATTATATATAATATATAAAGATAAAGCATATCTAGATCTTTTGAATATCCTTCTTTTAATTGATCAAATAGAAAAAGCAAAACTACTTATTGATAAAATTGAAAATAATACAGTTAAATTTCAAGCTCACTTAGAAATTTTAAAAAAATGTAAAAATGAAAGTGAAATAGAAAATGTAAAAACATTTATTAATCAAATAGACAATGATTATTTAAAAAATAAATTTTTATTAAATTTACTAAAAACTTGCCAAGAAATCGATCCAGATTACGATATTGCAATAGAAAAAAATACAATACTATCCTTCATAGAAAATTTACCCAATACATTAACAATATGGAAAATTGAAATTTTATTAGAGTTTATAGATACTTATCAAAATGACATTGAAGCAAAGCAAAAAACTCAATTATATATTAATCAACTAGAAGAAGGATCTAATTTAATTCTTCTCAATTCCCAACTAAAACTAGCTCTATCTTACCTTCAGATCGGTAAAAGTAGCGAAGCTAAATCTATTATCGATCAAATCTCTGATCCTTATTCAAAATGTTTAGCTATAATAGAATTGCTTAAACTCGATTCTAGTAATATTCAAACAAAAAAGCAAGTTAAACTAATCATCAATGAACTAACTCCTGATTTAAAAATTTCAATCCTAATGAAACTTTTGGCAATCTACCCAAAAGATCTTGAAATAAAAGAACAAATAAAATTGCTTATCGATCAAATTGAACAACCTAGCTCAAAAGTTAAATTTTTATTAGATTTTATTAAAACTTATTATTTTGATGATTTAGATTCTGCGTTAATTTTATAAAATAGCCAACTATGTTTTTTTATTTTAAAAGAGTTTAATTGTTTCAAAAAATTCAAAAATCGAATAAAAAGCAAAATTTTAGATGCAATCTTGAAAAGAAAAATTTTGACTTTTCAGGTTTTTTCGCTATATCAATAATCGAGATATCTTTAAGCTTTTCATATAACTATCTTGTCTTGCTTGAGAAACACTTTTCATAAGACGATATTTAATCTCAAAGCAAAACTTTAGATATAAAAAATCTTTTTTACCCTCTCATTTAGATATGAAATCTCTCCATAAAAATTAAAATTCAACTCTTTTATATTTTTAGAAAATAAGAATTACTTTTATCTACAATTCGACACTACATTTGCCAAGCATCTAATATGTTTTATTACAAATTTTTAAACATTTATCATCAATTTCATCTGAACTTATTCTGAAATAATTTGAAAAATCAAATATTTATATTGTATTATTATTTTCTTTCTTTGTGATTAGATTTTTTGAATTTATACCGCTCGTGAATGAAGATTCTTCATTTCTATTAAATTTTAAAAATTATAAAAAATGTTTTGAATAATATTATTTTTTCTTTAAAATT
>VAPE01030011.1_pt1 | contig 16182 bp, 13 predicted proteins | sample 3393911 | NCBI WGS metagenome assembly VAPE01 (sample SAMN08290436, study PRJNA428436) | hydrothermal vent metagenome | isolation source: Deep-sea hydrothermal vent chimney | place: Atlantic Ocean: South-mid Altantic Ridge | reverse complement strand
TCTGTAATCATGAAGAGTTGGAGGTATTAAAGGAAGTTCATCTAACTCAAGAGCTCTTTTAGATCCATCTTCAAAATGTAGAATCGGAATAGGCTCTCCCCAATATCTTTGTCTAGAAAAAAGCCAATCTCTTAATTTATAATTTATAGCTTTTTTTCCTTTTTTAGATTTTTCTAACCAGCTAATGATCTTTTCCGTAGCTTGATCTTGGTTTAAACCATTTAATGAAATTTGATCATTTTCAGAAAAGATCATTCTTCCAGGTCCTGACCAACATTTTTCACCTGATAAAATTTTCTTTTTTAATTCTTTGAGAGGAATCATATCTTCACTTTTTGATAGATCTGGATCTAATACGCATTTGATAGGAAGATTATATTTTGTTGCAAATTCAAAGTCTCTTTCATCGTGAGCGGGAACCGACATTACTGCTCCCAGAGCATATCCCATAAGAACATAATCAGCTATCCAAATAGGAATTTTTTCATTAGTTGCAGGATTAATAGCGTATGTTCCTAAAAATACACCAGTTTTTTCTTTTGCAAGATCAGTTCTTTCTAAATCGCTTTTTTTAGCAGTTTCATTTTTATATTTTTTTACCTCCTCTAATCTATCTTTTGTAGTAAGCAAATCTACTAAAGGATGTTCCGGAGATATTACTAAAAAAGTAACTCCAAAAAGAGTATCTGCTCTGGTTGTAAAAACTTCGATCTTTAAATTTTTCTGGGCTACTTTGAAAATTATTTTTGCTCCTTCGCTTTTTCCTATCCAATTTATCTGTAATTTTTTAATATTCTCTGGCCAATCAACCTCATCTAAATCATCTAATAATCTTTCAGCATATTTAGTTATTTTCAATACCCACTGCCTTAGAGGAATTCTTATGATAGGATATCCCCCTTCTTTAGATCTTCCTTCTTCAATCTCTTCATTTGACAATATAATTTTTAACTCGGGGCAATAATTTACATTTATTTTTGCTTCATAAGCTAAACCTAAGTTATAAAATTTAGTAAAAATCCATTGGGTCCATTTATAATATTTAGCTTCAGAGGTAGATATTTCTCTTGACCAATCATAGCTAAACCCTAAAAGTTGTAATTGACGTTTGTATGTATCTATATTTTTTTTAGTAGTAATAGCTGGATGAGTGCCAGTTTTAATGGCATATTGTTCGGCAGGCAAACCAAAGCTATCCCATCCCATTGGGTGCAGAACATTATATCCTTTTTGCCTCATGTATCTAGCCATGATATCCGTAGCAGTATATCCAGTTACATGTCCTACATGAAGTCCCGCTCCTGATGGATAAGGAAACATATCTAATACATAAAATTTAGGTTTATCTAAATCTTTTTTTACTTCGAAAGTTTTATTTTGTCTCCAATATTTTTGCCATTTTTTTTCAATTTTTAAATGATCATATTTATTTTTCATAGTATTAAAATTTTTTGTTAATGAGATGTTATCATAGCAATTTAAATAAATTATATCGATCAAAATTTAAGTTATAAATACTTTTTTTCACGTAGATAAAAATCAGAATTTTTGATATAGTTATATAGGCAATAAGATAAAAAAAAGGTAAAAAAATGAGTGCTATATCTACGATTAAAGAAGATTTTAAATCATTTTTTAAACAAGTCGACATTATGTCTAAAGAAAAACCTTTAGTAACTATCACCTATGCTTTTGCTTTGACTATCATTTCAGCTTTTATAGCACCATTTTCTTCAATATTAGCTTTAGCAACTTTTTCAATATCTTTGCCTTTTCATTTGATCATTATTAAAAATTTTAAAAATATATATCAAAATCTTGAAGAAAAGACAAAAGATATTTTTAAAGGAGATCCTAAAGAAAAATCTCAAATAGCAGGACAAAATGTAAAGATTTTAGCTCACCAAATATATTATCGTACAATAGGTTTTTTTCAAGGATTATTTTCAAAAAATACAGAATATATAATTTAAAAAAAAACATATAGCTTAAAAATTTTTTCGTATATATTTGAGTAAATTCAAAATAAGATAGAAAAAATTAGCTTAAACTTGAATTTTTTTTTTCGATTTTTCAAGTTTTTTCGATGTAGATTTATCATTAAAACTTTTCTAGTGAAAAGAAATTCATCTTTTGTTACCTTCTTTAACAAAAAAAAAGAAAAGTAGGTTTTATAGATGAAAATTACAGATCGCATTTATAGTGATGTAAACAAATTTTATAATAAAATTGAAGATTTTACAAAAAAAAGACCTATCGAAGCTATCATATCAGATTTAGCTTTAACTATATTTTCAATGTCTATTTTTAAAATTTCTTGCATTTTAGCTTTTGGCGCTGTAGGAGTATCTATATTTTTTGATGTTGCTATTTATAAGAATTTTTCTGAAATATGCGAAAAAATTGAAATACAACTAATAGAAATTTTTAAAGGACCTATGGCTGCTGAAAGAGCTAGAGGAAGAAGTGATGCTAATAGACTTTTGAACACAGCAGAAAGATTAGCAGCTAGATTTAAAGGTTTTGTAGAAGAAATAAGCTCTTAGATTATAAACATATGATAGTTGTAAAAGATGTTGTGAATTTTATAAAAAAACCAGATGATTTCATTTTAAAAAATCCTAAAAAAGCAGCTTTGTATTCTATAGCTTTTAAAATTATAGGAATTTCTTTTTTAATAATTGTTTTGTCTAATCCAATTTGTTTTGGAATCTCTTCTATCTGTAGTTTTTCCGCATCCTTGTACATTGATAATAAAATTTTAAAAAATTTTGAACCCTTGTTTTTTGGCTTCGTTAAAAAATGGATAAATTATGATCCAGAAAAAGTTGGAGTTTATATAGGGCGTATACTAGAAATGATCTATGAAGCTGATCCAGCATTAAGAACTCGAGGAATTTATCGCGGTTTTTTTCTTCAAAAAAATAGCTAAAACGTTTTTGTTTTCTAAAAAGGAAATTATTTATATCGAAAAAAATTCAATCTTAGAGCTAAATTTTCCTTTTATTATCCGATTTTTAAATTTACTTGGATATAAATTGCAAGATATTTAAATTTTTCTTTTGCAAAATTCTATTATAAAGTAATATAATTTTTTTTAAATTTTGGAGGTTTAAAGATGTCTTTTTCTTTAGGTGGAGTAGCTGGTTTATGGGATGGTACAACTCAAGTGCATAGTAGTACAACAAATACCGATACTACAACAACAGAATCTACTATCAGAGATGATTCTAATCCTATTTTAGTTCCAACATCTCAAACTACAACGTCAGAGTCAATAGTTTCAGCTACATTACCAAAAAAAGTTACTTATTTCAATACTCTTAAATGTTATTTTACAAAGCCAAAAAGCACTATATTAAAATACCCTGTACAATCTTTGATTTATAATGTTATACTAAAAGTCATTTTTTATACTATAGCACAATCTTTTCCATTATTTGGTTGGACAGCTTTTGCTGTTTCGACAGTTTTATTTGAAAGAGTTATTATATTCAACCCCAAAAGTTATTGCAATGCCATTATTCAAACTTTTAAAGATACAATGAGATCTCTTTTTGGTAAAAAGACTAAATCTACGACAATACCTTCAAGTTCTGAAAATACAACACCATCTACTATTGAAAATGACATTACAACTTCTAGAGATAGAGAGACTACTCCTTTAGAAAATGCAACTCCTACTTCATCAGAATCTGCTCATTTAAATTATTCATTGCCAGATTGATGATTTTATTATCGTGATGATAAAAGCAATGCTTAGGAGAGTTTTTTTCACTTTTAAAATGACATGCCTGAAATAGCCGAAGTCGAGACAATAAAAAATGATTTGCTTAAAGCTAAAATATTAGCTCAAAAAATAATAGATGTTAAAGTATTGAACCCTTCTTTGATAAATGTTTCAAAAAAAGAGTTTATTCAAAGAATAAAAGATTCAAAAATCTACAATATTGAAAGAATTGGAAAATATTTGATTTTTGATTTAAATGGCAATTATCTAATCATTCATCTTAAAATGACAGGTCATATCTTTTTGAAAGATCATATACGTACTTTGCGAAAACATGAACATATAGCTTGGATCTTTGAAAATAAAAAAATGCTCATATATTTTGATCCTAGAAGATTTGGAACATTATATTTAAAAGATGAATTATCCATCTTGAATAAATTAGGATGTGATGTTTTATCAAAAAATTTAACATTTGATTTTTTTTATAAAATATTAAAATCAAAAAAGAAAAATATTAAGACCTTATTATTGGATCAAAGCTTTTTAGCAGGTCTGGGTAACATTTATGTTAATGAAGCTCTTTTTTTAGCAAAAATACATCCTAAAACTTTATCTATTGAGATAAATCAAAAAAAAGCAAAAAATCTTTTTTTTTCAATAAAAAAAATAATCTCAACTGCAATAAAAAACAAAGGTACTACACTTGAGCATTCTAGATCTAATTTTTCATCCATTTATGAAAATTTTGGAAGACATCAAAATCATCTTTTGATTTATACAAAAAAAACATGTCCAAATTGCTTGTCAAAAACCAAAAAAATAAAAATATCTCAAAGAATGACCTATTTTTGCGAAAAATGCCAAAAATGACTTGAGTTTGGATTTAAAAAGTACTATTTTTAACGAGAGTTTTCAGTAGTAAAAAACTATATCAAAAAAACTTGAAAAATCTAAAAAAATTTTTAAGGCTGCAGCTAAATTTTTCTTCTACTCACCGATTTTTGAATTTACTCGAGTATATGTAAAAGCTTATTTTTTATCTTTATTTTTATAAATATTTGATTTGGAAATATCATACTACTTGGCTAACGTGGCTTCCATGTAATACTACTACAAAAGACATCGTAGTATATTTAATTTTTTGAAATAATAACTAAGTAATATGATCTTTTCTTCAAACCAAAAGATAAGAAAATAATTATATATATACCTAAAAAACTTGAAAAATCGATAAAAAATCTTCGAGCTTAGAAGTAAAATTTTTCTTTATTATCCTATTTTTGAATTTACTTTAGTATAAAAGTGAGTTTTTACAAAATTAGTTTTTGCAACTGAAATTCGCATTAGCTATCATATCAATTTAATCAACTAAGATGTCTTTTGTGATCAAAAGTATTTCTTTTGAACTTTTAGTTATTTTAAACAAAAAATACTCTTTTTAAACCATTTTTAAGCCGAAAAAAGAAGCAAATTGTTTATTTTTCATAGTCAAAAACTCGCAAAAAAGATCACAAAATTTCTTTTCTTTGCATCCTAATGAGGATTTTTTTTGTTGTTGACTTTTCACATAGAGAAAAATTACAAATATCTAAGTTATTAAAAAAATTAAAACTCAAATCAAAAACAGATTAGAGCAGTTATTTAAAAAAAAATATCTTATATCAAAAAAACTTGAAAAATCGGTCAAAAATTTTCAAGATTATAGCTAGTCATTCTTCTACTTACCGATTTTTGAATTTACTTTAGTATAGTTTAAAAATATATTTTTTTCAAACATTATTCTTTCCATTTTCCTTGCTTTTTTATAAGAGCAATTAATTTATCTACAGCATCCTTTTCATCTATATTTTTTTCAACACATCTTTGGCGATTATATAAGTCTATTTTTCCTCTATTCGAGCCTATATATCCAAAATCAGATCCTTGCATCTCTCCCAATCCATTTACAATACAACCCATAACAGCAATTTTTAAATCTGATAGATGAGAGGTTTTTTCTTTTATTTTTTTTAATGCTTTTTGAATATTAAAAAGAGTTCTTCCACAACTTGGACAAGCTATAAATTCTGTTTTATATTTTTTTAAATTGCAAGCTTGCAAAATATCTAATGCTATCTGTAAATTATTTGCTTTTGAAGTCTTTTTAATGTCTAAAAGAATACCATTTGCTAATTTTTCATATAAAATAAGGCCAATTTCACTAGCTGCTAGTATTTTGATATCTTTTAAAAAACCTTTATATTCAAGATTTATAATTACATCTATTTTTAGATTATTTTTTTGTAAAAAAATGCTAAACTTTTTTATTTGTTCAATATTTTGATCGAGTGGTTTAAAAATTATAAAAAGAGGATTTAAATTTTTAAGTTTTTGAACATTGTCATTTGATGTGATTTCTAAAACAAATCTTTTATCACTATTTTGGGGATAGTCATTTAAAGAATATATTCTTGTTACATCTTTGATATCTAATTTTGAAATCAAAGTCTTTTTTAGCTGTTTTAGCTTTTTTAAAAGATCTAAATCTTTTTTAGAATTTTTAAACTCTTTTAAATAAAAAATATCTACCAAATCGAGCTTGTCATTACTGAAGTTTTCACTATCTATTTGCATCGCTAAAAAGGTTTTTTTATTGTTAAATTTTTTTGCAAGATCATTACCAAATGTGAAAGATGGTTTTTTGGTTTTTCTAAAGCAAAGTTTTATTAATTTTTTTGCAGGCTCGATCTCTTTTGTCGGATCTTCACTAAGAGATACTCTTATCGTGTCTCCAATACCATCTAAGAGTAAAGCTCCTATCCCTATAGATGACTTAAAAATACCATCATCTTTATCTCCAGCTTCTGTAACCCCCAAATGAAGAGGATAATCCCAACCAAGTTTTAACATCTCATATACCAAAGCTCTATATGCTTCTATCGTTACGAATGTAGACGATGATTTCATGGAAAATACAATATCATGAAAGTTTTGTCTTCTTATGATTTTTGCATATTCAATAGCAGACTCGATCATTGCTTTTATGGTATTGCCATATCTTGTCATTATTCTATCCGATAATGAACCATGATTTACTCCAATTCTTAAAGCTATTTTATTTCTTTTAAGCTTATCTATTAATAAAACTAGTTTTTCTTCTACTCTTTTTAGTTCATCTTTGTATTCAATTGGAGTTAAAACTTTATCTTTAAAGAGTGCTCTTTTTTCTGCAAAATTACCAGGATTTATTCTAATTTTATCTACAAAATCTGCAGCTATAAAAGCCGCAGGTGGATAAAAATGAATATCAGCAACAATTGGTATTTTTGAATTTTTCTTTACAAGAAAATTTTTAATGTGTTCCAAAGCATATGCTTGTCTTTTTCCTTGCACTGTTACTCTTACAATCTCGCAGCCTGCATTTTCTAGCTCCAAAATTTGATTAGTTGTAGCTTTTATATCTTCTGTTTTTGTATTTGTCATGGATTGAATGCGAATAGGATTATCAGCTCCAATTGCAACATTTGATATGAAGACTTCTCTAGTTTTGAATCTTTTCATAAGATTAATTATATATCGATATCATCATGTTCAATACTCAAAATCACTAAATTCAGGATTGATCAGCCTTTTAGATCTTAGTTTGCTAATCTCATCTATCTTTTTCATATCATCTGAAGATAGTTTGAAATCAAAAATTTCGAAATTATTCTTTATGTGTTTTTCAGTTGTTGCTTTTGGGATAACTACTATATCTTTTTGAATCATCCATCTTAGCGATATCTGCGCTGCTGTTTTCGAGTATTTCTTAGATAGTTGTTTAATATCTGGATCATGAAAGACTTTTCCTCTAGCTAAAGGTGAATAAGCAGTAAGTGTAATCGAATTTCTCAAACAAAAATTAAAAAGAGCCTCTTGATTTAAAAATGGATGATATTCTACTTGATTGATAGCAATTTTTATACCTTGATCTAAAAGGTCTTGTAAGTGGTTGATCGTATAGTTGCTAACTCCTATGCTTTTTACTTTTCCTTTTTCTTTTAATTTTGACATTTCATAAGATATGTCAGCTAAAGGTTTGGTCCTATCTGGCCAATGCACTAAATATAGATCTAAATAATCTAAATCTAATTCCATCAAAGCTCTGTCACATTCAGATTCAACGAGTTTTGGATCTAAAAAATCTCTCCAAAGCTTTGTCGTAATAAATAATTTTTCACGTATAAAACCTTTAATAGCATCTTTTATTAAAGAGTGATTGCCATAGATATCTGCTGTATCTATATGTCTATAGCCTATTTTCAAAGCATACTTTATAGCAGATAAAGTAGCTTTTTTTTCGGTTTGTTGCCATGTTCCTATTCCAATCATCGGAATTTCATTACCGTCATTTAACTTTTTGAAGAGCATCTATATTACCTTTTAGTATTTAAACAAGCTTTTGTCTTTCCCCAGGGAAAAGATAAATCAAAACTCTTTTTGCAAACAAATTCTTTATCATATTGTTCAAGAGAATAACTAATAGTAATTATCTTAACAAAATTAGATAGTTTTTTAAACTTATTTATTAAAGTTTTTATTTTTTTCGATGGTAAAGTTGTCCCATAAAGATAGATGATATCGATATCCTTAAAATTATATTTTAACATATCTTGACATAGAAATTTTATTTTTTTTAAGTTAAACACTTTGATTAAAAAATTTGCGATTTTCACAAATATAGGAATTTGTTCTATTGCAATTACTTGGCACTTTAAAAAAAAATAGAGCCAAAAACTCATTTTCCCTCTTCCTGCTCCAAGTTCTAAAAAGGTTATATTCGAAGAAAGTTCCAAACTTTTAATTATCTTTTCAATTTCTGCAATTGGAGTCTCTCCATAATCATATATTTTTTTATTAAATTTTTTTTCTAAAAATTTTCTAGAAACTCTATATGGATTTAAAAAAAAATAAACAAATGAAAATAAAAGATCAAATAGCAAAAATCTTATATTTAAATAATATTTTATAGATTTTATCCATTGAATGAACAAAAAGATTTTTACTTTTATAGTTAGATAAATACTTTTACCAATTGACATAAGATCCTAGATCTAACACCATAAACTTGTTTAGATCGATTCTTTCTTTCATAAGACTTAAATATAGTTCATATGGAGGTTGCATCATAGCTTCATCTGAAAGGTTAAAAATTTTCCAATGCATAGCAAGTGAAAAATTAGAGTTTACATCTTTGTGAATTTTCACAGCATCTTGTGGGTCTATATGTACTGGATTCATAAATTTTCTAGGAACATATGTACCTATAGGTATTAAACTTAGATCCATGTACTTAAATTTTTTACCTATCAGTTTAAAATCTACTTCATTATATCCTGTATCTCCAGTAAAATATAGTTTTTTTTGATTTTTTTTAGAGATTATTACATATCCTACCCATAAAACTTTATTGGCATCAAAAAGACCTCTTCCAGAGTAGTGTTGGGCAGGCGTTGCATAAATTTGAATAACTTCATTTTCAAAGTGTTGCCACCAATCTAATTCAAATATATTTTTAAGTCTTCTTTTTTTCATCCATCTTTTCATTCCAAGAGGAACTATCCATTTTATGTTTGGGAATTTTTTATTTAAATTTACAACAGTATTTATATCTAAATGATCATAATGATTGTGAGATATTAGCACATAATCTACTTTAGTTAATTGATCTAAGTCAATGGCTGGAGGATACCTTCTTTCAGGACCAATTGATGGTAAAGGAGAGCATTTTTTGGTCCAAATCGGGTCTGTTAAAATGGTTAAGTTGTTGATTTTTATTAAAAAGGTGCAATGTCCAATCCACATAACCCAAGACTTACTAGCATCATAAGGCCTTTGAATCTTAGGAAAAGAAAAATTCTTAGGGACGATAATTTTTTCATCTTCTCTATTAAAAAAGCCTAATTTCCAAAGCAAAAAATCTAAAATTGTTCTTCTTACTCTTTTGTTAGAGTTAAAATTGATAAATCTTCCAGCTTTTTTTAAAGATTTTAAATATTTTACTTCATCTTGCATATAATTCATCCTTAATTTGCAAAATAAATAAATCTATGTTTTTAACAACTATTTTTTTAAAAATAATCTTGCCATCTATAAGCTTTGACAATAATATGAGGCTTTATGGGATAAATAATGGCCGATTCGAAATCTTTAACAAAATTTAAACAAGGAAGCATAAAAGAACTTTGGACTGTTGCTCTGCCTTTGATGATTTCAGCTCTAGCTTCTTTATTTATGATAATTGTCGATAGACGGTTTCTAGCTAGATTATCTTTAGATGCTTTGAATGCATCTGTTAGTTCTGGAACCTTTGCTTGGGCTTTTTTAGGTGGATTTGGTTTGCTAACTGTTATGTCAGAAGTTTTTGTAGCTCAATACAATGGAGCCAATCTTCACGATCAAATTGGTATTCCCATCTGGCAAATGATTTGGTTTTCTATTTTTTCAAGTTTTATATTTATTCCTTTAGCTCTTGTTGTTGGGCCCTTAATTTTTAAAAATTTTCTTTACTCTTCTTTACAAATCCAATATTTTGGCTATTTAATGCTTTTAGGTCCTTTTTATCCTTTGATGACGGCATTTAGTGGATTTTTTATAGGTAGAGGTCAAACTAGACTTTTAATATATGTAGCCATTTTTGCAAATTTTTTAAATTTAGTATTGGATGGAGTTTTGATCTTTGGAATCAAAAATTTCATCCCTCCTCTCGGAATAAAAGGAGCCGCAATAGCTACAGGAATAGGAACGGTATTTCAAGCTTTTGTATTAGGATTTATATTTTTTCAAAAGAAAAATAGAGAAAAATATGGAACGAACAAGTGGAGATTTAATTTTTCAATATTTAAAAAATGTTTCAAAGTAGGCTTTCCTCCTGCTGTCTTTTTTGTTTTAGAAATCATTGGTTGGACTTTATTTTTTGTGATGATGTCTAGTATTTCAGAAGTTCATATAACGATATCTGGTTTTTGTCAAAACATAGTAATATTACTTTCTTTTTTCTTCGATGGTTTAAATAGAGCTGTAGCTGCATTAGCCGGTAATTTTATTGGCTCGCAAAAGTTAGATTTAATTCATAAACTTTTGAAATCTAGCTTAAAACTTTTGGCAATTTTTACAGTTATCGTTTCTGTTTTTTTAGTTTTTGATCCCAAAATCATTGTTGATTTTTTTATTCCAGGAAATTTAGAAAACAAAATATTACTTTGGCAAGAATCTTTAGGATTTTCGTTTTATAAAGCTATGAAGATCTCACTTTTATGTGTTTTTGTATATCTGTTTTTTCAAGGAATTCGTTGGATATTTGCAGGACTTTTAACAGCTGCTGGAGATACTCTTTTTTTATTATTAGCAGGATCTTTTTCTGTTTGGATTTTTCTTTTATTTCCAGTTTATTTTATTGTAGTTAGGTTTTCACTACCCGTTCAAGTAGCATGGATATTAGCTGCAAGTTATGCAATCTTATTAAGCGTTATCTATTGGTTTAGATATAAAACCGGTAAATGGAAAGATATCATATTAGTTCCGAACAAACAAAGAGCTAAAGATCAAAAAAATCCCCTAATGGATGAGAATAATGAAGAAGAACTATCATAACTTTTTATAATGAACCAAATAAGCTAGTTTAGATGCATTTTTAGCTTCATCTAAAGATATTTTTTTAACATCATTATCGTCACATTTAAACCAAGAGCCATTTTTCTTAACATAAGCAATATAATGTGAATCGATATATCTAATAAAGCTTAAAAGTTCATAAGTTGAACTTTGATTATCTTCTAGATATTTTTTATTCAATTTTAACATAAAAGGTATATCTACACTATTATTTACATATCTAGTATTAAGTGATGTTGGATCATATTCATATCTTTGGATATTTAAAAACAAATTTTTCGGAGCAAATTGAAGCTTATTTTCTTCTAAGATTAATGTTTTTTCACCAATGACAACATCTGTAGTGACATCTTTTTTTCGTTTCAAAATACGACCTAATAAAGATCTATCATCTTGTTGAGTTATTACAGTAGCAATTTCATTTACACGTTGATTTTGAATAGATATAAAATACTCATCTAAGCGTTGAGTTAATGTATCTTTTTTGGATTTTCTTGGAGGAGGAAGTGAAATAGAGCCTTTATTTTTTGTTTTAAGTTCTGAAACTGATCTAGTTCCATCTTGATGTAGATAATGTTTTCTTTCTATTAAAGTATTTTGTAAATCAAGATTTGCACATAAATTTAAAATTTCAACTAAAACTTCGTGAGAATCATGAAAGATAGTATTTTCAGCAACATCGGGGCATTTTGTTTTTAAAAATTTTTTTAACCTTAAAGTATTAACAGATTGATCTTTATTTAGAGCATTTTGGTAACTATCGATAAACTCTTTAAAATGAGGATTTAACCTCAAAGAATTTTTTATGTCAGAAATATTTAAAAGCATTTGCATTAAAGAATTTAACCAACAAGTTGCTTGTAGATTTGTGATTCCCACAAGACCATATCTTTTAGGATTATTTATGATGGCATTTCTATCGATCAAAGCTTTTGTAATCGATATGGTTCCAATAAATATCGCACAGGCTCCCATTCCTAAAGTAGCATCTAATGTAGCAACTGTAGCTTGAAAGATAATTTGGTTCAAACCACAAGTTGCAATGGCCGTAGCTATTATCCCAAGAGTTAAAAATATTAATCCACAAAGCGCCCAATAATTAATTTTCTTAGCTGTGTAAGCTATTTCATCTTTTAGATGGACATTTCTTTGGGCATTGTTGACTTTGGAAAAACCTGTATTTGAAAGGTTTAGATTTTGGGTTTTTATAGCCATATTTTGATCTAAAGTCATAATTTACTATTAAAAAAACACTATTATAGTATAGCACGAATATAAAAAAATGAATATAAAAAAATATTTTTAAATTATACTTAACTAATGCGAGTTTCATGAAATGTGCGACTCAAAAAGACATCGTAGTAGATTTAATTTTCGGGATAATACCTTATTTTTGTGAGCCTTCTAACCATAAAGATAAGAAGATAATCATAAACAAAAGTGGGTACTCGTGTTAACTAAATTAAAAAATTGGCGGGTAGAAGAAAGATTAGCTGCAGTCTTGAAAATTTTTTTTACCAAAAAGCCAAATAACTTTCCTGCTTAAAGCTAAATTTTTATTTTATTTTTAAATTCGCTTTATTATGAATTTTAAATGCTTTTTGAAAATATATAAAATTTTAATTTTAACTTAAGTTTTATGAAATGCAATGATCCAAAAGACACTTTTGACAAATAGCTGCATAAGATAGTCTTAATCAATGAATGGCTTATAACACACCGATCAAAGGGCGCCTTCTCTTATCTTATTTGTAGCTTCCTACATACTCTAAAATCCAAGTTAATTTTAAAACAAAATTTAATAAAATCAATAGCAAAGACTCAGACAACTCAAAACATCTATTTAAACATCTATCTGATATTAATATCGAAAAAACTTGAAAAATCTATAAAAATTTTCAAGATTATAGTTAAATCTTTCTTCTACTCGCCAATTTTTGAATTTGCTTGAGTAAAAAAGCTTGAACAGAATCTAAAAACTTATTTAAACTTTTAGAAAAAATGAGTTGAAATCATTTTTTTAATAGTTGAGATAACTCTTCTTTATTAAGCTTTTTAGATGTAAATTTATTTTTTTGAATTTTGATTTTTCTTTTTAAAATATCATTGCAGTAATGCACTAAAAAACCTGCATTTTTATCATTCAAAGCTTTAGGTGTATCTATTTTATTTTTTACTATCTTAGTGTTTGGTCGCTCTGTTGCAAGTTTCATGACTATTCTAGCTAGTTGTTCACTGAGAGTTAAATTATCGTCATCTTTCAAATCATCTAAGTTTTTATGAGTTTGTGAGATAGACAAAATGCTTTTAGCAATAGTAAGTAGCTCTTTTTTTAAGAAAACAGCAGCTGTATCTTTTGCTATTTTTAAAAGCCTAGCTTTCGTGTTGAGATCTAAATCTGTTAATTCTAAAGCTTTTGAAAGATTTGAAAGATTTGATTCATTAATCAGTTTTTCAATTTTTTTATCAAGCTCATGATCTTCTTTATGTTGTTGAAAATCAAAGTCTTGAGATAAATTTTTAGTGTCGTCATTTATCTTTTCAATAGCAGATACTACCTTTTCTTGTTCTGATGTTTTGTTAATTGGATTTACTGGAAATAAATAGCTCATCTTTTCTTCTTTTTTATTTTTTTTCACATATAGTATATCACATTAGAACATTAAAATAAAATCTTTATAGCCAATTTTTAGCAATTTTTGATCTTTAAGAGAAAATTAGCCTCGATAAGTTTTAGCTTAATGATCTTTGAAAAACTTATAAGTTTTGAGATAAGCTCTAAGCAATGTTATTCATTTTTAAGGAGATAGGAATAGAATCGGTAATTTCTTTATCTCCAAAGTATTGAATAGAGCCAGGATAAGTATATAAATCTTGTATAGCCCATTTTTCTCTATTTTCTTTTAAAAATTTAAAGGCTTTAGAATTAGCTTCTACCAAAGTCTTTTTTATTACAGGTTTTTTTCTAGCATGGCGGATTTCTAAATTCATTAAAGATGTTATTGGTACCCCTTTTGGAGACCAATTTTCAGGATCTTCATGAAGATTGCTTATACAACTCATATATCCCGTTAAACCTTCATTTATTAACAAGGCAGCAGTATAGCCTAATGAATAGCAATAATTAGCATCGAAATTAGAAGGCATTGCAGATCTACCTTCATACCCAAAAAAATGATTTAGAGCATTAAATTTAGCTTTAAATCCCCTATTTTTTAACTCCTTTTTTACAGTTTCGATAAGTAGTTTTTCTGTCTCTATTTGAGATACTTTTACATTACCATGAGGATCTCTATCTAAAAGTAATTGCTCTTGAATAGATTTAGGTAGATGTTCAAAGCAAGTCTTTGATTCTTTTGATAAAATATTTTTGATGTATTCTATTTTATTATCGCCAGATTTTAATTTATTTAATTCTATCTCTGTTTGTTCTCCTTTAGCTAAAAGTTTATTTAGCTGAGCTATTAAAACTTTAAATTCTGGGATGAATTCAATAAGTCCTTCAGGTATTAAGACAATTCCGTAGTTTTTCCCTATTTTTGATCTTTTTTCTATTACATCAGCAATTTTATTAGTCACAATTTTTAAAGTTTTTTTCTTTTGAAGAACTTCTTCTGCAATCAAAACGACATTTGGATGGGTTTTAAGAGCACATTCTAAAGCTATATGAGATGCTGATCTTCCCATAAGTTTGATGAAATGATAATATTTCTTTGCAGAAAGAGCATCTTTAGCTATATTTCCGATTAGCTCAGAATATACTTTGCAAGCTGTATCGAAACCAAAAGATATTTCAACTTCTTTGCTTTTTAAATCTCCATCAATCGTTTTAGGTACACCAATTACTTTTGTAGAAACTTTGTTTTTTTTAAAATATTCAGCTAAAATAGCTGCATTGGTATTTGAATCATCCCCTCCTATGATTACTATTCCATCTAATTTCAAATCTTTAGCACAATTTAGTGATTTATCTAGTTGTTCATCAGTTTCTATTTTGGTTCTTCCAGATCCAATTAAATCAAAACCTCCTAGATTTCTAAATCCATCTACTAGATCTTTTGTAAGATCTAAATACTTACAATCTACCACTCCTGAAGGCCCATTTAAATATCCAAATAGCAGTGATTTAGAATTTAATTTTTTTAAAGCATCGAAAAGACCAGATATTACATTATGGCCTCCTGGTGCTTGACCACCTGAAAAAACCACACCTACTTTTAGTGGTTTTTTTTCCTTTTCTGAGCAAGACTTTTTGAAATTTACAATCGGTGCTCCAAAAGTATTAGGAAAAAGATCTTTTAATTCTTTTTCATCACCTAAAGATGCAGTTTTTTCTTTTTCTTCTATTTCTAGATTTGAAATGTTTTCCAAAATCTTAGGAAGAATAGGTTTATATCCTAAACGTTTTTTTTGAAGAGGACTTATCTCTTTCATGACTTAAGATCCGTATTTTTAATTCATTTTTTTATACATTAACATAGATCGATTTTTTTTGCTTTCAAATTAAAAAAGAACAAACATCTTAATGTTTAAAAAATAATGAACAAAATCTAAATAGCAGTTTCAAATAGCTAATATATCAAAAAAACTTGAAAAATCTAAAAAAATTTTTAAGGCTACAGCTAAATCTTTCTTCTACTCACCGATTTTTCCTGACTTCCGCAAAAACATCGAAAAAATTCAATAGCTTCTCTATGGAGAAGTCAATTTTTAGGTGTGTAGTGCCTAGTAAAAAAATAATGTTTGACATAATTTTGGGTGATGTTTTATACTCTATGGCATGTTTATAAGAGTAAAAACCACACCTAATAGCCCTA
>VAPE01024796.1_pt1 | contig 16213 bp, 13 predicted proteins | sample 3393911 | NCBI WGS metagenome assembly VAPE01 (sample SAMN08290436, study PRJNA428436) | hydrothermal vent metagenome | isolation source: Deep-sea hydrothermal vent chimney | place: Atlantic Ocean: South-mid Altantic Ridge | reverse complement strand
CCGTACCTCTTCGACGCCGACGGGCGGCGCTACATCGACTACGTAGGCTCGTGGGGCCCGATGATCGTCGGCCATGCCCACCCGCAAGTGCTGGACGCGGTCCGCGAGACGCTGGCGCGCGGGCTCGGGTTCGGGGCGCCGACCGAGATCGAGGTGCGCATGGCGCGGCGTCTGCGCGAACTCATGCCGTCCCTCGAACTGGTGCGCATGGTCAGTTCCGGGACCGAGGCGACGATGAGTGCGATCCGCCTGGCGCGCGGCTACACGGGCCGCGATCGGATCGTCAAGTTCGAAGGCTGCTACCACGGGCACTCCGACTCGCTGCTGGTGAAGGCGGGTTCCGGTGCGCTCACCCTGGGCGTACCCACCTCCCCCGGGGTCCCCGCCGACCTCGCGCGACACACGGCCACCCTGACCTACAACGACATCGACTCGGCGCGCGCCGCCTTCGACACGGCGGGCGAGCAGATCGCCTGCGTGATCGTCGAGCCGGTCGCCGGCAACATGAACTGCATCCCACCGCAACCCGGATTCCTGGAAGGCTTGCGGGAGTTGTGCGAACGCCACGCCAGCGTGCTCATCTTCGACGAGGTCATGACCGGTTTTCGCGTCGCACGCGGCGGCGCCCAGGGCCTCTACGGCGTGACGCCCGATCTCACCACCCTGGGCAAGGTGATCGGCGGCGGCCTGCCGGTGGGCGCGTTCGGCGGGCGGCGGGCGATCATGGAGTCGATCGCGCCGCTCGGACCGGTGTACCAGGCCGGTACCCTGTCGGGCAACCCGGTGGCCCTGGCCGCCGGGCTCGCGACCCTGGAGATCGTCGCACGCCCGGGTTTCTTCGAGGCGCTCGGTGCGTCCACGCAACGTCTGACCGCGGGGCTGCGCGCACTCGCGCACGACGCCGGGATCGGGCTGACCACCAATCAGGTCGGCGGGATGTTCGGGGTGTTCTTCACCGACGAGCCGGAGGTGACCGGCTACCGGCAGGCGACCGCCTGTGATACGGAACGCTTCCGGCGCTTCTTCCACGCCATGCTCGCCGCCGGCGTCTATCTCGCCCCCTCGCCGTTCGAGACGGGCTTCGTGTCGGCCGCACACCGCGAGGCCGATATCGACGCGACACTGGAGGCGGCGCGCACGGCGCTCGCAGGGCTCTGAACATGCGGCGCACGGCGCACCCGCGGCGCCGGCGCCGCGCGCCCGCGTAGGCGACGCCATGCCGGAGTTCCTCCAGCCGATCCTCGCCTGGTTCTCCCTGCACCCGACCTGGGCGGGGATCGGGGTGTTTCTCGTGGCCGGCACCGAGTCCCTGGCCATCGTCGGGCTGTTCATGCCCGGAACCTTTCTGATGTTCGGCATCGGCGCATTGGTCGCGCTCGGCGCCCTGCCGCTGTGGCCGACCCTGATCTGGGCGGCCGCCGGGGCCGCGGCCGGCGACATCGTGAGCTTCTGGCTCGGGCGCCACTATCACATGCACCTGCGCGTGATGTGGCCGTTCCGCCGCTATCCCGTGCTGCTCAACCGGGGAATGGCCTTCTTCCACCGCCACGGCGGCAAGAGCGTCGCCATCGGCCGCTTCATCGGGCCCGTACGCCCGGTCCTGCCGCTGGTGGCGGGCATGCTCGAGATGCCGCCGATGCGCTTCCTGCTGGTCGACATCCCCTCGGCCGCGGTGTGGGCGCCGGTCTTCATCCTCCCGGGCGTCGCGTTCGGCGCCTCGCTGCAACTCGCCGCCGAGGTGGCGACGCGCCTCGCGGTGCTGCTGGTCCTGCTGGTGGCCGTGCCCTGGCTGATGTACTGGCTGGTGCGCTGGGCCTACGGGGTACTCGCGCCGCGCGGTGCGCGCCTGCTCGATGGCGCCGTGCGCTGGAGCCGCGAGCACCCGGTACTCGGGCGCGTCACCGCCGGGCTGGTGGACCCCCAGGAGCCCGAGTCGCGCGCGCTGGTGCTCTCCGCCCTGTTGCTGCTGTTCGGCGCCTGGGGTTTCTTTCAACTCCTGATCATCGTGACGCGGCACCACGTTCCGCTGCCGCTCGACCACACCGTGTATCATTTCTTCCAGGGGCTGCGCACGCCCTGGGGCGACCGGGTGATGGTGTTGGTCACGGAACTCGGCGGGCAGCCCGTCGATCTCGGGCTGACGCTGGCGGTCGGCACCTGGCTGGGACTGCGCCGGCGCTGGCTGGCGGCCGGACACTGGCTGGCGGCGGTGGGCTTCGGCACGCTCGCCACCTTCGCGCTCAAGGCGGTCCTGGAGATTCCGCGCCCGGTGCCGGGGCTGTACACGGGGCTGTCGACCTACGCCTTCCCGAGCGCGCACGCCACCATGAGCACGGTCACCTACGGCTTCCTCTCGGTCCTGATCGCCCGCGAACTGCCGGCCTCGCGCCGCTGGCGCCCGTACACCGCCGCGGCGTTGATCGTCTCGCTGGTGGTACTCTCGCGCGTCTACCTGGGTGCGCACTGGCTCACCGATGTGCTCGCCGGGGTCAGCCTCGGGCTGGTCTGGGTGGCACTCCTCGGCATCGCCTACCGCCGCCACAGCCGGTCACCGCTACCGGTGACCGGCTTGGTCGGCGCCGCCGTCCTCGGCCTGGTGGCGGCCGGGGGCTGGCAGGTCGCTTATCAGTACCCGCGCGACCTCGAGCGCTACGCGCAGCGCCACCCGGTACGGGTGATCGAGGCGACCGCCTGGTGGCGGGACGGCTGGCGCGGACTGCCGGCGTTGCGCATCGACTTGGCCGGACGCCCTTCCGAACCGCTCACGATCCAGTGGGCGGGATCCCTGACGGACTTGAAACGGGATCTGCGGGCTGCGGGCTGGCGCGCACCGCCGCCGCTCACCGCCGGTACCGCGCTACGCTGGCTGTCCAGCCACCCGGTCCTGGCGAAGCTGCCGCTGTTGCCGCAGGTTCACGCCGGGCGCCACGAGGCGCTGGTCATGATCCATCCGGAATCGGCGGTACCCGGCGGCACGGGCGGGCACCAGATCGCCCTGCGCCTGTGGAGCGCGGACATGCGACTCAAACCGGGTGACATCCCGGTGTGGGTGGGCACCGTCGCCGAACAGGGCCTCTACCGCCCGCTCGGTCTGATCGCGATTCCAGGCACCGGCGGCGACTTCGCGGTCGCGCTGCACGCCCTCGAGCGGGAGGGCCTGCACGACCTGCAATGGCGGATCGTGCGCCGCGGCCGGGAGGTCGTCGCGCCCCGCGGCCGGCACTGGAACGGCGAAACGCTGTTGGTCCGCGAACCGCCGGCACGAACCGTCGGGACCGGACCATGAAGAACCGGCCTTTCCGGGAACGCCTGGGTTTCGCCCTGGCCGGGCTCGCCCGGGCCCTGCGCACCGAGCGCAGTCTGCGCACGCAGGCGGTGATCGCGGTGCTGGCGCTGGTGGCACTCGCCGTCCTGCACCCCCCGCTGGTCTGGTGGGCGCTGATCGGGACCCTGGCGGCGTTGATTCTCGCCGCGGAGTTGTTCAACACCGCGCTCGAAGAACTCGCCGACCACCTCCATCCGCAACGTCACCCCCGCATCCAGCGGGTCAAGGACTTTGCCGCGGCCGCAGTGCTGATCCTGAGCCTCGGGGCGCTGTGGGTCGGCATCCTCATGCTCCTGGCGGTGCTGCACCGCGGCTGACCCACGAACGGGGCCGGGGTCATCCCCGACGGCCTACGGCGCCCCGCCCGCGACCGCCCTGCAGCGCTCAGTGCGAATCGAGCCCGTCCACCAACTCCACGAGCCGCTCCAGACGCTGGATCGGATCGGTGATCTGCAGGAAGTACTGCTTCTGCGGCAGGCGTAGCGGGAGCAATTCCGCGAGCCGCCAACCCACCCAGCGGGCATCCCCGAAACGCCGGGGCAGCCCTTCATAGAGTGCCTCGGACGCCGGGAACATGCGCCGCAGCAGATCGACCAGCGAGCGACAGCGCCCGGGGACCGGACACGGCGGCTCTTCCACCAACAACTCCACATCCGCCACCGCAAGGCGGTCGCGACGCACGGCGACCGAGACGACGCGGAAGCGATCGGTGCCGTGCGCGGTGATGCCAAGTAGCCCGTCGCCGCCTACGTGCCAGTCCGCGATCCGCGCCAGCGTGCCCACCTCGTGGGTAGCCGCCGCCCCTCCCCCCTCCGGGGCGTTGCGGATCAGGCACACTCCGAAGGACACGCCGCGCTTGAGACAATCGCTGACCATGTCCAGATAGCGCGCCTCGAAGACCCGCAGCGGGAGCGCTCCCTCCGGAAACAGCACCGTTTGGAGAGGAAACAGGGGGACCTGAAGCTGGCTCATCCGGGCGCACGCGCATTTTTGGGCAGTTGCCCCTATATTTCGCGGATTCGCGCCGGAAGTTTAATGCGCCTCGCCCCAGCGCGGCACCAGATCGCTTTCGATCTCCAGGTGGTCGAGAATCCGCGCCACCACGAAGTCCACGAGATCCGGGATGTGGCGCGGCGCATGATAGAAACCGGGACTGGCCGGCAGGATCACCGCCCCCATCCGCGCCAGGCGCAGCATGTTCTCGATATGGATCACCGAGAGCGGGGTCTCGCGCGGCACCAGGATGAGCTTGCCGCGCTCCTTGAGCACCACGTCGGCGGCGCGTCGCAGGAGATCGTCGCTCGCCCCGCAGGCGATCGCCGACAAGGTGCCGGTCGTGCAGGGGCAGACCACCATGGCACGCGGGGCGCCGCCGCCGCTGGCGACCGGCGCGGTCCACTGCTCGGTTCCGAGCACCGAGAGCCGCCCGGGCGCCGCGCCGTAGTGTTGCGCGAGTCTCGCCTCGATGTCCGCGGGACGCCGCGGCAGCTTCAGGTCCGTCTCCATGCCGATCACCACGTGGGCCGGACCCGAGATCATCAGATAGACCCGCCGCCCCGCAGCCAACAGACACTCGAGCAGCCGCAGCCCGTAGACCGCGCCCGAGGCGCCGGTCATCGCCAGCGACACGGCATCCCGGGCGCGCGGCGTACTCACGGCGCCGCCTGCGCGGAGGAAGTGTGTTCGAGAGCGCCCAGCAACCGTTCGTGGATACCCGCGAATCCGCCGTTGCTCATGATCACGACGCAATCCCCCGGCCGCGCTTGCGCCGCCACGCGATCGATCATCGCCTGCACCTCATCGAAGACCTCGGCGCGCTCCCCGAGCGGCGCGAGCGCCGTCTGCGGGTCCCACGCCAAGCCGGGCGTCCGATAGAACAGGACCCGGTCGGCCCGTTCCAGGGCCGCGGCGAGGCGATCGCGTTGTACGCCCATCCGCATCGTGTTGGAGCGCGGCTCGATCACTGCGATCAGGCGCGATCGCCCGACATGGTGCCGCAACCCCTCCAGGGTCGCGGCGATCGCCGTGGGATGGTGCGCGAAGTCGTCGTAGACGCGCACCCCGTTCACCTCGCCACGCAGTTCCAACCGCCGGCGGATCCCGCGGAACGCGCCCAGGTACTCGACCGCCCGCTCCATCGCCACACCTGCGTGTACCGCCGCCGCCACCGCGGCGAGGGCGTTGGCGACGTTGTGCCGTCCGAGCAGCGGCCAGCCTACCGGAGTGGTACACCGCGCACCGCGGCAGACCCGGAAGCGCGCCCCGTCGGGGGCCAAGTCCCGGGCCGTCCATTCCGCGCCCGGATCTTCGGCCTCCAGGGCGAAGCGCTCGACCGGGGTCCAACACCCCATCCCGAGGACCGCCTGGAGATGGACATCGCCGCCGCGACACAGGATCCGGCCGGTGGACGGGACCGTGCGCACCAAGTGATGGAACTGGCGCTCGATCGCCGCCAGATCGGGAAAGATGTCCGCGTGGTCGAACTCCAGGTTGTTCAGTACGAGGGTCCTGGGACGGTAGTGGACGAACTTGGAACGCTTGTCGAAGAAGGCGCTGTCGTACTCATCGGCCTCGACCACGAAGCAACGCCCGACGCCGAGGCGCGCCGATTCCGCGAAATTCACGGGCACCCCGCCGATCAGAAACCCCGGTTCCAGTCCGGCGCGCTCCAGGATCCAGGCGAGCACGCCCGCGGTCGTGGTCTTGCCGTGCGTGCCGGCCACCGCCAGCACCCACCGGTCGCGGAGCACGTGCTCCGCGAGCCACTGCGGGCCCGAGGTGTAGGGCAGCCCGCGGTCCAGGACGTATTCCACCGCCGGATTGCCGCGCGCGAGCGCATTGCCGATGATGACCAGGTCCGGATCCGGTTGCAGGTGTTCCGGCCGGTAACCCTCGCAGAGCCCGATCCCCGCGCGCGCCAGTTGCGTGCTCATCGGCGGATAGACGTTGACGTCCGAGCCGCGCACCTCGTGGCCCTGCGCCCGGGCCAGCAGTGCAAGCCCGCCCATGAAGGTCCCGCAGATCCCGAGGATGTGGATTCGCATGCCGTTCCGTCCGCGCCCGCTCTGCATGATACCGGAATTTTCGGATCGGACCGACGAGACGTGCGCGTCGTGCGGTCGACTACAGCCCGCGGCGACCCAGTCCCCCGCCCTTGACCAAACGAAATCCGCGGCGATACCATGCATGCAGATACGAATCCGGAGTAAGAAAAATGTACCTCCGGTTATTGGACAAGCACATTCACCACGGGCGGCTGCATCTGCACCTTCCGAGCGGCGTACACAGTTTCGGGGACGGAGAACCGGAGGCACATTGGTTTATCCGCGACCGCCGCACGATCGCGCGCATTCTCCTCGACCCGGGCCTGGAGTTGGGCGAGACCTACCTCGACGGCCGCTGGACCGTCGGCGAGGGGGGGCTGTTACCGTTACTCGAGATCCTGTTGCGCGATTTCGATCAGCCCGGGAGCGGAATGTCGCGGTGGTTCACGCCGATGTGGCGCCTGCTCCGGCAATGGAACCGCGTCGGGCGCAGTTATCACAACGTCGCCCGTCACTACGATCTGGATGAATGGCTGTTCCGTCGCTTCCTCGACCGGGACCTACAGTATTCCTGCGCCTATTTCGCGACACCCGACATGAGCCTGGAGGAGGCACAGCGCGCCAAGTGCCGCCACCTGATGGGCAAACTGCTCCTGGAACCGGGCCAACATGTGCTGGACATCGGCTGCGGCTGGGGCGGGTTGGCGCTGTTTCTGGCCGAACACGCCGGCGTGCACGTGACCGGACTGACCCTCTCGCGCGAGCAGTTGCGCGTGGCCGACGAGCGTGCGCGGCACCGCGGGCTGCAGGACCGCGTCGAATTCCGCCTCGCCGATTACCGCGAGCATACCGGGCACTACGACCGGATCGTCAGCGTCGGCATGTTCGAACACGTCGGGGCCCCCTATCACCGGCGGTTCATGCAGCGCGTCTCGGAACTGCTCCTCCCGGACGGTATCGCGCTACTGCATACGATCGGGCGCGGCGGACCGCCGACCACGACCAACTCGTGGATCCACCGGCACATCTTCCCCGGCGGATACATCCCGGCCCTGTCGGAACTCAGCCGCGCGATGGAACCCGAGTCGCTGATGGTCTGCGACCTCGAGGTGCTGCGCCTGCACTATGCACTGACCCTGGAGGCTTGGCTGGAGCGGTTCACCGCCCAGCGCGACGCGATCGCCGGGCGCCTGGGGGAGCGCTTCTGCCGGATGTGGGAGTTCTATCTGGCGATCTGCGCCGCGTCCTTCCGATGGAGCGACTTGGTGGTGTTTCAGATGCAGATGACCCACCGCCACCATATAGTCCCCACCACGCGCGATTACCTCTACCGCTCGATGGACACACCCGCCACCGGGCGCATCCTGCACAGCGTGCCCCGCTGATCGCACCCGGAACCGGCGCAGAGAGGGCCCGCCACCGTATCCACCAGTCATTTGAAAGGGCCGGGGTTCTGTGACATCGTAGGGGCCGTCAACTGGAACGTGAAAAGCCCTCGTGCGACCCCCAATCCCGCGGCTCCCGGTCTTGCTCCTGGCGTGGGCGCTGGCCGCGACCGCCGCCCCGGTGCGTGCCGAACCACCGTCTTGGAACTGCTCCCCACGGGGAAACGGCTGGGGTTGCGCCTCGGGCGTGCAGATCGCCGCGGCGGGACCCGCACGCGGAGCGCCTGAACACCGAGCCGAGCCACCTCTCCCCCCCGAGCCGCATTCCCGTGCCGCCCCCACGACGTGCCGCCTGTGTACGTGGCACCCCGTGCGCCGCACCCTGCCGGCATTGCCGGGGCCGCCGGGCACCACGCACCTGAGCGCCAAACAGGTCGAGGTCCGGCGGCGCGAGCGGTACTCGCTGCGGGGCAACGTCGTGATCCGGCGCGGCGGACAGGAACTGACCGCCGAGCGCGCCCGGTACGACCGTGCAACCGATACCGCCGACGCCGCCGGCGGCGTGATCTTCAGCGACGGCGGCCTCGAAGTGCGCGGACCCGCGGCGCGCATGAATTTCAAGGCCGACACCGGCGCGTTCCGCGAAGCGCGCTACATGCTCATCGAGCGTCACGCGCATGGCAGGGCGCGCATCATCGAGATCACCGGCAAGAACCGGGCGCGGGCCCGGCAGGTCACCTACACGACCTGCGACCCGGGGCACGAGGACTGGCTTTTGAAGGCGCGCCGGCTTCGCCTCAACCGCGACACCGGCACCGGCGTGGCACATGACGCCAGCCTGTGGCTGGGCGGTGTGCCGGTGTTCTACTTCCCCTACTTGCGCTTTCCGATCGACGGCCGGCGCAAGTCGGGGTTCCTGATTCCGAAGGTGGGCTACTCGAGCCGCTCCGGGCTCGAGCTGCAGATGCCGTATTACTTCAACCTCGCCCCCGATCGCGACGCGACGTTCTCCCCCCGCATCATGACCCGACGCGGCGTATTGCTCGGGGGACAATTCCGTTATCTCAACCCCACCAACCACGGCGACCTGGATGTCGAGTACCTGCCCTGGGACCGGATTCTGCACAAGCAGCGCGGCTCCCTCTCTTTTCGGCACACCGCCAACCCGGCGCCTCGCTGGAACGCCAATGTGGACCTGAACTATGCATCCGACAAAACCTACTTCGCGGACCTCGGCAACGGCCTCACGCAGACGAGCGCGACCTTCCTGAACCGCAGCGCGAACGTCGGCTACCGGGGTGACGACTGGTCGCTGTTCGCGCAGGTGCAGGACTTCCAGACCGTGGATCCGAGTCTCCCGGACACCAGCCGACCCTACGCGCGGCTGCCGCAGATCGTGGTCGACGCCGACCAACCCTTCGGGGTTCTGGGGCTGGACTACGGCGTGCGCGGGGAGTTCGATTATTTTCAACGCCGGGGCTCCGTCGAGGGCGCGCGACTGGATCTCAAACCGTCCGTGAGCCTGCCCTTGCAGGGCCGGGCCTACTTCTTCACGCCCAAGGTGTCGTTGCGCTATACCGCCTACCGCCTGCGAAATACCGCGCCCGGCGCCGACACCCACCCGAGTCGCACGACGCCCATCGCCGGCCTGGACACCGGACTCCACCTCGAACGGCGCACACACTGGTTCGGCACCGGGTATCTGCAAACCCTGGAACCGCGCCTCTACTATCTGTACGTGCCGTACCGCGACCAGTCGCAGATCCCGATCTTCGATACCGGAGCGCTGGACTTCAACTTCGGCCGACTGTTCCAGGACAACCGCTTCGCGGGCGCCGACCGACAGAGTGCCGCCAACCAGATCACCGCCGCCCTGACCACCCGGTTTCTCGATCCGTCCACCGGCGCAGAGCCGGTGGACGCCATGATCGGCCGGATCTTCTACTTTCGGGACCGGCGCGTCACACTCCCCGGCCTTGCGATCGGGACCCGGTCGAGTTCCGATATCGTCGCGCGCCTGTCCACGATCTGGCGCAGGCACTGGACCCTCGCCGGCGGGCTGCTCTGGGACCCGCAGCAGCGCCGCACCGATCGCGCCGAGGTGCGCCTCGGCTACCGGGGTCCGCACCGCGGCCTGTTCAACGTCTCCTACCGCTTCCGGCGCGGAGTACTCGAGCAGACCGACCTCTCGGCATTCTGGCCGATCTCGGCCCATTGGTCGGTGTTCGGCCGCTGGTACCAATCCCTGCGCGAGCACCTGCTCCTGGGAAGCCTGATCGGGGCCCAGTACAAGAGCTGCTGCTGGACGCTGCGGGTGGTGGCCCAACGTTACGTGAGCACGATCAGCAGCACCCCCAACACCTCGTTTATGCTGCAACTCGAACTCAAGGGCCTCGGCCGGCTGGGCAGCCGGGTCGATGCCCTGATGAAACGTGATATTCTGGGATATCAACCTCAAACCATCGGCTGGTAAAACCCCACTATGCGGAAGACATCCCCACCCCCGGTGCTGCGCATCCTCGCGGCGGCGCTGCTGTTGTTCGCTGCATCCGCATCGGCGACGCCGGTGCCGCTCGACCGGATCGTCGCGGTCGTCAACGACGGCGTGATCGTGCAGACCCGGCTGGACCAGCGAATCCGGCGGGTACGCGCGCAGATCCAACAGCGGGGTATCGCCCTGCCGCCGGAAAATGTATTGCGACGCAAGGTGCTGGACCGGATGGTCATGGAGAAGATCCAACTCCAACTCGCCGCCCGCACCGGCATCCAGGTGAGCGACGACACCCTCAACCATGCGCTACGCAACATCGCCCGGCGCAACAACATGACACTCAACCAGTTCCGCGAAGCCCTGGTGCGTGACGGCTACCGCTACGACCAGTTCCGCCGTCAGGTGCACGACGAGATCACCATGGGACGCCTGCATCAGCGCGAGGTCGCCGACCGGATCACCGTGACCCCGCAGGAAGTGAGCAGCTTCCTGGCGACGATGAAGAAGCGGGCGGACCGCGACAAGGAATTCCACATCGCACACATCCTGATCGCCGTACCGGAGGCGCCGACGCCGAAGCAGATCCGCAAGGCCCGCGCCAAGGCCGAAGCGGTACTCGAGCGCCTGCGCAACGGAGCGGACTTCGAGCAGACCGCGATCGGCGTCTCCGACGGCCAGCAGGCCCTGAAGGGCGGCGATCTCGGGTGGCGCCCGGCGGCGCAGGTGCCGACCCTGTTCGCGAGCGTAGTCGCGAAACTCAAGCCCGGGCGGATCAGCGGCCTGATCCGCAGCCCGAGCGGTTTCCACATCATCAAACTGCTCGGCGTACGCGGTGAACAGGCCCACATCATCACTCAATACCTGTGCCGCAACATCCTCATCCACACCAATCAACTGATCTCGGACGCCGACGCGCGCGCGCAGCTCGAGCAGTTGCGCGCGCGCGTCGAGGGAGGCGACAGCTTCGCGGCACTGGCGCGGGGACATTCCCAGGATCCCGCAAGCGCTCCGAACGGCGGAGATATGGGCTGGGTGGCCGCGAACGGCGTGGATTCCCACTTCGCGCAGGTACTGAAATCGCTGCAGCCGGGTCAGGTGAGCGCACCGTTCAAGACACGCCGCGGCTGGGAGATCATCCGGCTGATCAAGCGTCGCAAGCACGACAGCACCGCGGAGTACCGCCGGGCCAAGGCGCGCGAGATCCTGATCAAGCGCAAGACCGAGGAGGCCCTCGCCCTGTGGTTGCGCCGCCTGCGCGATGAGTCCTACGTGGACTACCGCCTGAAACCGGCGCAGGGCTAGGGGGGGCCGGCTCCGACGCCGCGGCGCACGAACCATGAACGGTATTCCCACCGGCGGCACGTTTCGCATCGCCATCACGCCGGGCGAGCCGGCCGGCATCGGGCCCGACCTGTGCGTACTCGCAGCGCAGCGCGAACGGCCCGTGGAACTCGTTGCGATCGCCGACCCGGATCTGCTCGAACGGCGCGCGCGCCGGCTCGGACGACCCCTTGCACTGACGCCCTTCAACCCCGCGCAATCCCCGCACCCGCAACCGCCCGGGGTCCTGAAAGTCCTGCCGGTTCCGTTGCGCCGGCGCGAGCATTGCGGTCGCACGGACCCGACGAACGCTCCGTACGTCCTGGACACCCTGCAACGCGCCGGACGCGGGTGCCTCGACGGGACGTTCGCGGCGCTGGTCACCGGGCCGGTGCACAAGGGCGTGCTGAACGACGCCGGGATCCCCTTCACGGGACACACGGAGTTCCTGGCCGCCATCACGGGCGGGGACCCGGTGATGGTGCTCGCCGCGCCGGGCCTGCGCGTGGCGTTGGCGACCACCCACCTGGCACTGCGCGACGTGCCGGACGCGATCACCGCATCACGTATCGAACGCGTGCTGCGCATCCTGCACCGCGATTTCATCCGCCGCCTCGGAATCGAGCGCCCGCGGATCCTGGTGTGCGGCCTGAACCCGCATGCCGGAGAGGACGGCCACCTGGGGCGCGAAGAGATCGAGGTCCTCGCGCCGACCCTGGACCGACTGCGCGCCGAAGGCATGGCCCTGGAAGGACCGCTCCCCGCCGATACCGCCTTCACCCCGCCGAGACTGGCCGGCGCCGACGTGGTCCTCGCCATGTACCACGACCAGGGCCTCCCGGTACTCAAGCACATCGGATTCGGGCACGCCGTCAACCTGACGCTGGGGTTGCCGATCGTGCGCACCTCGGTGGACCACGGCACGGCCCTGGATCGGGCCGGTACCGGACGCATCGACTCCGGCAGCCTGGAAGCGGCGATCGAGACGGCCATCGCGATAGTACGCCGTACCGGCGCCGCGTCCGCTCCGGCCGACGCTCCCCATGTATCCGCCGGTCCGTAAGCGCTACGGCCAGCACTTCCTCCACGATCCCGGGGTCATCCGGCGCATCGTCGAGGCGGTCGACCCTCGTCCGGACGAGCGGCTGCTGGAGATCGGCCCCGGGTTGGGCGCCCTCACACTCCCGCTCCTCGACGCCGCCGGGCGGTTGGAGGCGGTCGAGATCGACCGCGACCTGGCCGATCGCCTCGAAGACCTCGCCCGCGGTCGCGGCGAGCTGCGCCTGCACCGGGCCGACGCCCTGCGGTTCGACCTGGGCGACCTGGGCGAAGGCCCCGACCTGCGGATCGTGGGCAATCTGCCCTACAACATCTCCACCCCGCTCCTGTTCCGACTGCTGGCGGCCCACACCCGCATCCGCGACCTGCACCTGATGCTGCAACGCGAGGTCGTGGAGCGAATGCAGGCCCGCCCCGGCGGGCGGCCGTACGGGCGGCTGTCGGTCATGATCCAGTACCGGTGCCGGATCGAACCCCTGTTTACGATCGGGAAGGGGGCCTTCCGACCGGCGCCGAAGGTGGAATCCGCGTTCGTACGGCTGATCCCGCTGGACGCACCGCCGGTCGCGATACACGACGAAGCCCGCTTCGGCACACTCGTGACGCAGGCCTTCAGCCGGCGGCGCAAGACCCTGCGCAATGCCCTGTGCGGGCTGCTGAGCGAGCCCGAGATCCGCGCCCTGGGACTGGACCCGGGCGTGCGACCCGAGCGTCTCGGGCTCGAGGAGTTCGCGCGGCTGAGCAACGCCGGAACACACCGGGCAGGGGACGGGAACGAAGGCTGAGTACCGCGCGGCGGTGGACGGGCGGAGCGGTTCGGAAGAACGGGCGGTGCCCCCGCGCCGGGCGGCGTGGGTATCGGGAGTCGCGACGGATCAGCCGCGGTCGTCCGTGGTCGGGACGGTGTGCGCCGTGTGTGTCACGGAAACCGCGATCGGTGCCCCGCTACGGGCCGTGCCGCGCGCCTGCAGGGTGGTGGTGACGATGACCCCCAGGACCACGAACAACGCCAGCACGATCATCAGATCCGGCTTGCGATGGCGATGATACATCTTTCCTCTCTCCGGGCCCCTCTCCGGGTGGGGCCGGTCGGCCCGCGTCCGGGAGCGCCCCGTACTTTGACACTATCGCGCAATCGATCCGGCACGCGCCGAGACGGGGGTCACACTCGCCGGTCATGATCCGCGACCGGCACGGGCCCTGTCGAATCGTGGGTTGGAATTCAGGATCGGCACCCCGGGCCGGCATATGGACCTATCGGCCGTCCGAGCCCATCCCTTAGAAAGAACGGCGGGAACGGCCGTTCCCGCCCGGACTGCGCTATCCTGTACCCGGTCCGGCACCCCGGCCCGTTCCGTTCCCTGCCGGATCGTTTCTGGAAAGGAGCCCGCACCCCCATGGAAACCACGCTGCACGTATCCCCGGATCCCGAGACGGCCGCCGAAGCGGCCGCCCGGCGCTGGATCGAGATCGCCCGGCACGCCATCGCCACCGAAGGGCGTTTCAACGTCGCCCTCTCGGGAGGCTCGACGCCGCGCCGACTCTACGCACTGCTCGCCGGGCCGCCGTTGCGCGACGCACCCGACTGGTCGCGAATCCACGTCTTCTTCGGCGACGAACGCAGCGTCCCCCCGGATCACCCCGAGAGCAACTACCGCATGGCCCGCGAGGCGTTGCTCGACCACGTACCGATCCCGGGCGACAACGTCCATCCGATCACGGCGCGCGCGGCGTACATCCGCCAGGACGCTTGGGCCTACGGGCGACGGCTGCACCGCGAGCTGCCGCTGAACGACCACGGCCTACCGCGGTTTCACCTGATCCTGCTCGGAATGGGACCCGACGGGCACACCGCGTCGCTGTTTCCCGGAACCTGCATCCAGCACGAAACATCCCTACCGGTAGCGGCGGTGTACGTGCCGCGTTTGCGCACTTGGCGCATCAGCGTCACCTACCCGCTGCTCGCAGCGGCGGACCACATCGTGCTCCTGGCCGAGGGCGATGGCAAGGCGCCCGTGCTGGCGCGCGTGTTCCGCGAACCGCCGGAGCAACCGCTGCTGCCGGTCCGCCGCGTCGCCGAGTCGCACGCGACCGAGTGGTTCCTGGACGAGGCCGCCGCGGCGCAACTGCCGCGGCGCGAATCGCGATGAAGGTGCTGGCCGGCGATGTCGGAGGCACCAAGACCCTGCTGCTGGTGGCCGAGTGCGATGCCGGGGGTTGCCGGAAACTGCGACAGGAACGCTTCGAGAGCGGCGCCTATGACGGATTGTCGCCGATGGTGCAGAAGTTCCTGTCCACGGCGGGGAACGCGGCCGAGAACCTCGATCACGCCTGCTTCGCCATCGCCGGTCCGGTGGAAGGAGACGCCGGCGGACAGCGGGCACGCGTGACCAATCTACCCTGGGAATTGGACAGCACGCAGCTCGCCGCCACGTTGGGACTGGCACGGGTACGCCTGATCAACGATTTTCAGGCCGTCGGCTACGGGATCGACGCATTGCCGGCCGCCGATCTGATCCCACTCCAAGAAGGCCGCCCGGTGCCGGGCGGCCCGCGCGTGGTGATCGGCGCCGGCACCGGTCTTGGCGAGGGACTGCTGATCTGGCAGGGCGGGCATTATGAAGCGCTGCCCTCCGAGGGCGGCCACACCGACTTCGCGCCCACCGACGCGGACCAAGTAGCGGTGTTCGAGGCCTTGCGCCGGCGCTACGGCCGGGTCTCCTACGAGCGGGTCCTGTCCGGGCGAGGTCTGGTCAACCTCCTCGAACACCTGCCGCGGGCCCCCGGCGAACAACCCTCGGCGGAACTGGACAAGGCGATGCACGCGAGCGACCCCGCGGCGGCGATCAGCGAATTCGCGCTAGGGGGGCGTGACCGCCTCGCAGAACGCGCACTCGAATGCTTCGTGCGCATCTACGGCGCAAAGGCCGGCAATCTGGCCCTGACCTGCCTCGCCACCGGCGGCGTATTCCTGGCCGGCGGCATCGCGCCCAAGATCCTGCCGCGGCTGCGCGAGGGCCCGTTCATGACGGCGTTCCGCGACAAGGGCCGCATGGCCGGCCTGTTGGCCACCCTTCCGGTGCGGGTGATCCGCAACCCGCAGGTCGGGCTCCTGGGAGCGGCGCTGGCGGCCATGAAGTCGGCGGGCTGAGAAGAATCCGCCATGCGCTCGGCTAAAATGCGAATACCTATTTTCATGGCCGCGGTCTCAGTCCAAATAACACTCGAGCTCTGCCACCGTCAGGAAAATAGGGGACAGACCACGGTTTCCCTTGATCTGTTCCCTATTTTGCGCTGCAATTTCAGGCGCAATCGGGGCGCCCGCGGAAGAAGAAAGGGCTGGAGTCGATGGATGTTTTCAGCGATTGACAACCACAAAACCGCAAAACCGTGGTCTGTCCCCCATTTCCTGGATAGCAACTCAGTCAAACAGGGCCGTGACGGAATCCATTGGCAGAAACAGTTTCAGCGGTTGGCTGGGCAGGGGGGTAAAACCGAATTGCGCATAGAACCTCGCCGCCTCGGCATTCAGGGCATCGACGACCACCGTGTAGACCGCCATCACTTGGCTGGCCTGGGCGACCCGTTG
>VAPE01008938.1_pt1 | contig 16230 bp, 20 predicted proteins | sample 3393911 | NCBI WGS metagenome assembly VAPE01 (sample SAMN08290436, study PRJNA428436) | hydrothermal vent metagenome | isolation source: Deep-sea hydrothermal vent chimney | place: Atlantic Ocean: South-mid Altantic Ridge | reverse complement strand
TTACTCTTCCGCAGGGATTTGACCTAGAGATAAATAGGTCAGGCTCTGGCTATAATGTATTGGATCTGATTGAGCATCATGATACCCAGATTGTGCTGTCTACCCTAACCCAGGCGCTGCAGCTGGGTACTAGGCAGAAGTATGGTTACCCGTATGGGAAAGGCTTTGGCCAGCAATCAGAGTACATCATACAATCCCTTTATTCCATAATGAGGACAATGTCTGATACCCTAAACGAGTGGGCTATACCGCCTCTTGTTGATTGGAATTTTGGCTCTAAAAATTATCCTAAGATTAAACTGATGCCATTAAAGGAACAGTCCATACAATACATGATGAGCATATATGAGGCGCTAATTAGAAAGGATCCAAACACCTACATGCAGCCTGGCTTTGCTAATAAGCTCACTAATGAGGTGGCGGAGGAGTTAGGCTTGGAAATAAAAATAGACACTAGTAAGGATGCGCTGAAGGCCTTTGAAAATGGCAAGAAAAAGGCATTTGACAAACTAAAGAAGCCTGCCATTAAAACGCCAGAAAAAATAAAATTAATTATACAAAATAAAGCTAAGCATTTGCAAAATACTCCATACTTTTTAGAAAATTTTGAAAAGATGGGTCGGGAGTATGCTGAAAAAATATTACTAAAAAAATAACAAAATATGTCTTATCCTAATTTTCATAGCTGTCGACTAAAGGATCCAAGTCTATTTAGGTCGGACAGCTTTAAAACTCTTCACACAAAAACAAAAGGATTAAAGATAATAGTAGCAACTCTTAAGAGAACAGGTAAAAGCGAAGTAGAATCTTTTCATTATGATAAAAAAAATTGGTCCGCAACAAGGTCACGGAAGCATTGCGACACAAAAAATGGTATGTTTGAGCCCGCGAAAAAGACGACAAAAAATAGGTATTTATATGACATGCATCGAAAAATTCATTCGATGTGGAATAATGAAGAAGCAGACCAAAGGCTATTGTCAAAAATACATTCACTTATTGTTCAAGAATATAAGAATAGTGAAATGATACATTGGTCCAATGATTCATTAGATAAAGATATAGTAGTAACTAGATGGAATAAAACATTATCTAAGAATTTTGATGTAGCAAGTGTAGAAAGTAAGCCAGCTTCATTCGAGTATGCTATTTGTAGTAAATTTTTAGCATGTCATGTTAAGGATCTTTTTCTTAATTCTTTTATTATCCCAAGTCCACTTCTTGGAACATATCTTTCTGGCTTTAAGAAAGTACTTAGTTCGTTTGTTCTAAAAGATACTCGATTATTTGATTATTCAGGTGCTGAATTGCCTCCTATATATGAAGTGATAAAATTAAATTCAAAAGAAAGTGATGACTTTTTAATCAGTGGAGTTAATTTTTATCCATCTATTATTGTTAAATATTCTCCTACTTTTTTTGGCTTAAACGTATCGATGATTACATCGCTTAAAAACAGAGAATGGAATAAAGAATTAATGCAACGAGCTCATAATTGGGTAATTGAAAATAATCATATGAAGAATGAGAAGTTCTCATTAAATGGTGAATTTTTAACAACCAGTAAAGATAAATGGGATGATTTAATTTTAGAAGATGATCTTAAAAACACAGTAATGAATTCGTTGAAAACCCTAAAACAAACTGGCAATATTGATAACTCACGAGGAATGCTGTTTATTGGAAAGCCTGGTACAGGAAAAACAAAAACAGGCAGAGTATTAATGAATACTGTTAATTCAACTTTTATTTGGGTTTCAAGTAAAGATTTCAGCGGCGATGAAGGGATAGATCCAATTAGGTCACTTTCATTAGCTTTTAAATTAAGTAGAGAATTATCGCCTTCAATTTTATTTATTGAAGATATTGATACTTGGCTACGAGATTACATGATCGATTTACTAAAAACTGAATTAGATGGAATTCAGGAAAATAAAAATATTATTACAATTTTAACTACGAATAATCCAGAGAGACTACCAGATACTTTATTGGATAGACCTGGTCGGTTTCATGATATTCTTGAATTTAAATTGCCATCAGAAGAACTACGAAAGAAAATGCTTAAAAATTGGATTGGTGATGTTGACTCGAAAGTTTTAACTGAAATTATTGAGAAGACTGATACTTTTTCTGGTGCGCATATGAAAGAACTTTGTAATTATGCTAAAACATTGGCTGAAGAAGAAGTAATTAATACAAATGATGCGCTGTTGCGAAGTTTAAAAAAGATTTTAAGACAACGTCTTCTAGTCGAGCAACTTAAAGAAACTAAAGAAAAAATTTTACAAGATTAAAAAATAAAAATATAATAAAATAATTGCATATGAAAAATATAGGATTTGAATTAGATATTGTCAAAACACTAAAAACGGTTAAAAAGGGTGATTGGATTGTTTTTGGCTATGCTTCAACATATGATGTTGATACGGATGATACCCAGATAACGAGAGAAGCATTAGAAAGTGCAAAAAATGATTTATTAAAATATTCAACGGTATTATTTAATCACAATATGGATAGACCAATTGGCAAGGTAATTGAAACGGAAATTGATGAAATTGGTTTGCTTGTTAAAATTGTGCTATCAAAGGAAGAAAAGGAAATTTGGAAAAAAATACAAGAAGGGATTATTAATAAATTTTCAATCAAAGGTCGAACGCCCGGTTTAGAACCAGTTGAAGGTGCCGGACAAATTAATCAAATTAATGACATAGAATTATTTGAAGTGTCGCTAGTTTCAGTTCCGGCAAATGTTGGTGCAGAGACTATTAGTCATTACATTGCAAAATCATTGCAAAAAAATGATACTTCGAATAAATCTAACATGAAAGAATTAATTAAAAAATTAAAAATGATTAGTAAAAAAACAACAGATGATACACAGGAAGATCTAGATAATATCATAAAAGATCTTGAAGAGAAAGATGATTTGCTTTCCAGTTTACATATAATAGCTGGAAAATTAACTGAAAAGGACAGGCAAATACTTGAAAGTGTGATAGAAAAATTAAAAGACGAAAAGAAACTTTCTGATAAGTGCAATGAATTTAATTTGAAAGATGAAACATCAGCTAGACCAATTTTTCAATTAAATTCAAGTGATAACTTTGAATTAGATGAAAATCCTAGTAAATTTAGAAAACAAATCTTAAAAATAGGAAAATTATACCATTGGGCTGCGAATGGGGGTGTGCTGAATATAACATCAGATATAATTGATAATATAGTAAAGAATTTTAAAAAGAAAGTAATTGATAATGTGTCAATACCATTGACTCATTCAGATGATCCGTCTAAGAATACTGGTGAAGTTATACAACTTATCAAAACTGAAGACGGTCTTGATGCAGTATGTGAAATTAAAGATGAAAGTATCGCGGAAAAAATTAGAAAAAACTTGATTAAAAATGTATCTGTTAGTCTTGATTCCAATTACAGAAATAAAATGAATAATAAGTTTGTAGGTCCAACTCTTCTTCATCTTGCTTTGGTTGCAGAGCCGTATATTAAACGAATGCGGAGTTTTGTATCATTAGCGGATGAATTCAAAGATAGGCATTGCGTGTTATTAGAAGATCAAGAACCAGATGTTTTTAAAGATATTAGTGAAATGAAGGTTGAAGTAAGTAAAATTGAAGAAACTCTTGAAAAGCAGAACGAATTAAACGAAATGTTTGCTAACATATTAAAAGAAAATAAGGATGAAGATGAAGACATAGAAAAAAGTGTTCTACCTTATAAAAAAGCTGCATTAGCGCCAATTGTCACGTCATGGGATGCTGGGGCAGAAGTAAAGAAAGCTTCTGGTGATGCTGTGAAATTGAGAAATATGCACCTTTGGGTAGATACTTCTGATAAAAAACATTTTAATGCATCAGAAAGAAAATGGTATAAATTACCTTTTAGAAAAGGAGATGGCAAGCAGGAAATCGTTTGGAGAGGCGTAGCAGCAGCTATGGCGGTATTACTTGGTGCAAGAGGAGGCATTAATATTCCTGCTACTGATAAGAAAAAGATTTATAATATATTAGTTAAATATTATAAAGATTTTAGTAAAAAACCACCTGTTTTTAAAGAATTAGATGAACAAGAATTGAAGAAAGAATTTAGTTTTTTAGAAGATGTTAATTTTGTAAAAGATAACACACTTGAAACAACTGATGAAGATGAAAAGATTGAAGAAGAAAAGAAATTAAAATATAATGAGTGCATGTCAAGAGAGATGAAAGGTGGTAAAAACATGGTCGACTCTGCAAAAATTTGTAAAGAAAAAATAAATAAAATGATTAAAAAAGAAGAAAATCAAGAGTCTTCAGAGGATTTATCTGAAATAACGTTAGATAAAAAGTCTGAAGAAACTACTCAACCAACCGTTGACTTGGTTGATGTAGAAAAAGTATATGAAAAATACCTTAAGCAGGGCAAAATAGTTCCTGCACAAAAGGAAGCTTTCATAAAACTTTTATCTTCTAAAGGAGCAATTAATCTCGGGGAGAATAATCAGGTCGAACTTTCTGATGATTTAAAAGCTTTTTTGGAAGCACAACCGAAAATAATTGATTTTGATGAAAAAGGACAAGAAAAAATAGATAATCAAATTGAAAAGAAAGATGAAAGTGAAATGCCTGTTGATGTAAAAGAATTTTATTCCAAGATGGGTCTTTCAGAAGAGAATGCAAAAGAAGCTTGGGAATACGCTAAAGGAAAAACAGAACAAGAAAAAAAGGAAAAAGAGTCAACAATATTTTAAAAATTAAATAATCAATTAAATAAATGACTGCATTAACTGATGATTACGAAGCAAAGAGACAAGATGGTGAGATTATTGATGTAAGCGTGAAAGCTTCTGCTACGATTTATAAGGGTGCTCTGCTTGTTGATAAAGGATCTGGCTATGCTGAACCTGGAGCTGATGGAAGTGGATATGTTTTTCTTGGTGTAGCAGTTGAAAAAGCTGACAACTCAAGTGGTTCTGATGGTGATATTTCTGTTAGATTGTATAAAACTGGTACATTTCAATACGCGAAAGCATCTGCTGCTCAGACAGATTTAGATCAACTAATGTATATACATGATGACCAAACAGTTGGTACAAGTTCTACTAATTCCGTTTCTGCTGGTTATTGCGTAGACATTGTTGATAGTTCAACTATTAAACTTCGAATTGATTTAACTGCTAAATAATAATGTTAGTAAAAACAGATATACCTAAGTTATTACTTGCTGGAATGCGTACCAACTTCATGAAGGCTTATGATGTAGCAGAAAAAGAACATCAGAAAATTGCTACTGTTATCAAATCTACGAAAAGCTCTGAAACGTATCCATGGCTAGGCGCAGTACCTAAAATGCACGAGTGGAAAGATGAACGAATTCCACAAGGTTTACTAGAACACAATTTTAGTATTTCTAATCGTGATTGGGAATCAAGCATAGCTATAGATCGAAATGCAATTGAAGATGAGCAATATGGCCAAATTGATATACGTGTTAAAGAATTAGCCGTTGAAGCTGTAAGATTTTATGACGAATTAGCTTTTACTTTAGTAAGTCAAGGTACTGGTACTTCTGGCACAGCAGGTACAATTTATGATGATGTTGCTATAAGTTGTTATGATGGTAAAGCTTTCTTTGCTACAAATCATAGCGAAGGAGATTCTGGCACACAATCGAACAAAGGATCTACTGCATTAAGTGCGACAGCTCTTCAGTCTGCTATAACAGCAATGAAGAAATTCAAGAATGATAAAGGAAAACCTGCTCATGTCAAGCCTAATCTTTTGGTTGTACCTACTGATCTTGAATGGGAAGCTAAAGAATTATTACGATCTACATATTATCCAGAAGAAGGTACCACGACAGCTAAACTAGCCACAAATGTATTAAAAGGTAGTTTAAATCTTTTGGTTTCAGACTATCTTACTGATACAAATAATTGGTATTTGTTTGACACAACCAGAGTAGTAAAACCATTAATTCTTCAACTTCGCCAAAATCCACGCTTTACTAGTTTAACAAAAGATACAGAATCTGCATTTATGAGAAAAAAGCTTTACTACGGTATTGATTGGCGCGGAGAAATTCTTTGGGGTGATTGGCGAACTGGTTACTCTTCTATTGTTTCTTAGTAATTAACTTAGTATTTTTTGAATAAGATTCCGAGATTTCACTTATCTTGTGAACAGAAAAAGTGGCATATTCGAATATTTTTTTTCGAATTCGTCTGCACATCTTTGTAGCAGACGTAGAGAGGCACTGAAAAAAAAATTCGAGTTAAAAGAATGAATATTTTACAATGCAAATTATTGCTTGCAATTCCAACGTTTGGTTTACTTGATTATCGTTTTGCAATGTCCTTAACTAGTCTAGCATTGCCGCCTAATACTACCCTAATGATGTCGCCAAGATCAATGATTGATACTTCTAGAAATTTAATTTGTAAAAAGTTTTTATCGAATTCATTATATACTCATTTATTGATGATCGATGACGATCACTCGTTTGAACCAGATTTAATACAACAATTATTGTCACACAATGTAGATATTGTCGGTGCGTTAGCATTTAAGCGTCGACCAGATTTTCAACCATGCGTGTATTTAAAAAATAAAAAAGATAATAAATATTATTCGACTTTACCAAAGGGTTTTCAAGAAGTAGATGTAATTGGAACAGGTGCAATTTTAATTACACGGAAAGTTCTTGAAAAATTAAATTTTCCATATTTTTGGACAAACTATGATAAAGATGGTACGCACTGGAGTGTTGATTTTAATTTTTGTAAACAAGCAAAAAAAGCTGGTTTTAAAATATTCGTAGATGCTAACGCAAGACTTGGTCATATTGGTGATGCTGATATAATTACTGAAGAAACGTTTGTCAAGTATCACAACATATCTAATAAAGTCGATAAAGCTAAACATTAACTATTAACTAAAAATGATTTCAATTAAAAGTACATTAACGGAAAGTATACTTGAAGGCACTTCTATAGTAGGTATGGTTATTCTTATAGGAGGCTCTGCTGATTCTTCAGTCATACTTGATGATAGTACAGACGGAACTGGTACAGAAAAGATAGAACTTAAAGCATTAACAAATGATAGTAAAATTGCATTTTTTGGAAACACTACTGGAATTTCTTTTTCTACTGGCATTTATTCTACTATATCTGGCACTGGTGCAAAAGTTTTCATATATTTAAAATAATAAATAAAAATGTTTTTAAAACAGGAAACTATGAGAAAATCATTGCATATTGGTGTTTTTGATCCTTTACTAATACATACAGCTTCGCCATATTGCGGTGATAATGTTTTTGCAAAAGGTTTTGAAGCTAATAATTTTCAAGTAACAAAATTTGATTATCGCGCAGCTATCCAGCCAAATGAAGAGTTATTAGAAATAGCAGAAAAAGATGCATATACTTTTTTTTGGTTTGGAAAAGCTGAAAGAATAGATCCCGAGACAATCGGGATTTTGAAGTTTAAAAATCCTAATTCTATTTTTTGTAAATGGGCCGCTGATGTTCGAGATGAACCTGCTTGGCATGATTTAGCACAAAATCAATATATTGATTTTTTCTTTGGTACATTTGGTGGTGATTATTTGAAACAGCACTTGTTACCTTCCATGAAATTAGTTAGTTCAATTTTTGCTTTTACTGATTCTGATTTTTACAAATCATCTAATCAGGGGAAAAAAGAATATATTTCTGATGTATTGTGGACAGGTAGAAGAGGCTTTGGTGATAATGATTTGCGTAATACCATTATTGATTATTTATTATCTGAAACGTCTTTTAATATTAAATTATTTGGAATAGAAAATACAAACTGGCTTCAAGATAATTATGTTAATTTCATAACTAATGCAAAAATAGGTATTGGTTCAAATAGTTTTGATCGATATTTATATTCAAGTGATCGTTTAGGAAATTATATGTCAAGTGGCACATTTTATTTAACACAGTACATTAATGGAATTGAAAAAATATTTAAAAAAGGTATTCATTTAGATTGGTTTTCTACAATTGATGAATTAGATAATTTAATTAAATATTATTTAAATCATGAGAAAGAACGAAAAGAAGTTGCTAAGAATGGTCATGAATTTGTTCTTAAGCATTTTGATTATAAACCTCTTATTAATAATTGTTTGAATATAATTAATACTGGAAAAAGTAAATATCCATGGGATGATATTTTTAAAAATTAGAAATGTTATTAACAACTATCTTACAAGTTTATAAGCGACCTCAGTATTTGATTGAACAATTGATAGCAATAGAAAGTCAGACTGTTAAATCTGATAAAATTATTATTGTTCATAATGAAGGTGGTTTTAAATTTAAATATCCAAAGAATGTAGAATTAATTTATGCAAAACCGAATCGAAAATTTCATCTTCGCTTTGCAATAGGCTTGCTAGAAACATCAGATTATCTAGCTTTTTATGATGATGATACAATACCGGGTATTAGATGGATTGAAAATTGTATTGAGACTATTAAAAAACACGAGTGCGTATGTGTGACAACTGGCAGAATAGTAGATAGAAAGAATAAAACTCAGCTTGCACCTGGTTGGAATAATCCATCTGATAATGAACACTTAGTAGATTTTGGTGGTCATTCTTGGGTATTACAGACTAAAAATTTAAAATATATGTGGTATGATAATTCGTTAAATCTTAATAATGGCGAAGATATACAATTATCTGCTAATTCTCAAATTTTTGGTAATATACCAACGTATGTGCCGCCTCATCCTATTTCTGATAAAACACTATGGGGCACTAATCCTGAAAAAGCAATGATGTATGGATGTGATCCAGTATCCTCTTGGATGGTAAATTTAACACATAATGAAGATCGATTTAAATTATTTGACGAATATGTCAAAAAAGGTTGGAAATTACTTTTAGAAAAATAAATAATATATGAAAAAATTAGTATCTGTTAATATGAATACTTTTGAATATTGGGATAACGTGTATTCTGATGAAATTATATTGAATAAAAAAAGAATTGCATTAGATAGATTTTATAAATTGACAACGCTAATAAAAGATACTTCAACTGTAGTAGATGTCGGATGCGGAAAAGGTGAATTTGTTCAATATTTGTGTCAACATAAGAAAAATATTAATTGCAAAGGTGTTGATTTTTCCAATATCGCTATTTCTTATTGCAAAAAAATATTACCAAATTGTCAATTTTTTACAGAAACAGTATATTCATTAAGCAATGTTATAAAAGAACAAGTAGATTATGTGACAGCACTTGAAATATTAGAGCATCTTGATGAACCAAAAAAATTTATAATTGAAGTATCTAAAATTCTAAAAAAGAAAGGTTGGTTTATTTTAACATTACCATATAATAATCAAATTTTAGGTGAGCATGTGTACGCATATAATTTTAAAGATATAATAGATTTGTTTCAATCGCCGACATGGTTAATAGTAGCACTAATACGCTACTATAATGAATTTGTAAATATGAGTATATTGGTTCAAAAACGAATTTAATGAATAAAAAAGTAATTTTTACAATTAGTACTGGTCGAAATGGCACTAAATATTTATCTGAACTTTTTAGAATGTCTAGTCATGATGTAGTTAGTTTTCATGAACAAGATACAATGTCTTCATATTTTAAAAAGATTAATTGTAATAATGATATTCTACTTGCGAAACAGTATATTGACGAAGTTAAAGTACCTTGGATTAATTCACAGTTAAAAGATTATTCATTTTACGTAGAAACAAATCATTTGCTTTGTAAGGGTTTTTTAGAAAGATTACTTGAAGTATTTCCAAATGCAATATTAATATATTTGTATCGAGAGTTTATTGATGTATCTAAGAGTATGTATTTGCATCAAACAATTCCAAAAAATGAAAATGTAAATCTTCGAAAAGTTAGAAATTATTTTAGATTTCCGTCTGATAAAATGTCTTTTTTTAAATTAGATGCTATTTCAAATTTATCAGATTTCGAGTATTGCCTTTGGTATAATTTTGAAATTTTAAAAATTTATCAGTTCTTTAAATGTCATCATCGGTATGTTTATAAAGTAAATTTAGAAGAATTGAATAATATGACAAATGTTTTATCTTTTTTTAATATGCTAGGCATATCAAATATTAATATAGATGACTTACAAAAAGTAGTTAACAAACCATTAAATGTTGGCGTTATTGATAAAAATAAATTTCAATTAACTGATAATGAAATATCATATTCGGTTCAAAAAATATTGAAGTTATATTTTAAAACACTATGATTAAATTACATCTTGGGTGTGGCATGTGTAAATTATACAATTACATAAATATAGATATTAGAAAAACACCATGCACAGATTTAATAGCTAATTGCAAAAAATTACCATATGAAACTAACACAGTTGATGAAATAATAAGTTATCATTTGATTGAACATTTTGAAAGAGATGAAGCATACTCTCTTCTTAATTATTGGAAATCTCTTTTAAAACAAAATGGAAAACTAATTTTAGAATGTCCTAATATTTTAGGTTTTTTTAAGAGAACGTTAAGTACATACGAAAAGACTGGAAAATTAAACATTGCACATATTTTCGGTGGCCAACGCACGACTATACCTAATGATATTCATAAATGGGGATATACTCAACAATCCATAAAAGAATTATTAGTATCATTAAGTTTTAGAAATATTAAAATAACAGAAGGAACCGATTATCATGCGAAAGATTACGAGTATACGCATGGCTTATTTATTAGAGCAGAAGCGATTAAATAATATATGAAAAAAATTCAACATTGCTTTATATTAGGTACTCGGCCTGAAGTAATTAAATTTGCAAGTTTGTATAATAATTTAAAAATAAAACCTTACATTATAAATACTGGTCAACAAAATGAGTTGTTCGAATCATCACGTAAAATTTTAAAAATTAAAACAGATGTAAATTTAAATTTAATGAAAAAAAATCAACCTGTGTCTATTTTTATATCACGAGCAATTAAAAAATTATCACGAATATTAAAAACGTTAAATGTTAAATACATTTGGGTCGAAGGTGATACTTCAACTGCGCTAGCTGGCGCATTAACAGCTTATAATTTAAAAATACCAATTATTCATCTTGAAGCTGGCTTAAGAACTCATGATTTGCTAGAACCTTTTCCAGAAGAAGGAAATAGAATTCTAATTGATCATCTATCATATATACTTTTTGCACCTACAAAAGGAAATAAATTAAATTTAAATAATGAAGGCATTACTAAAAATGTATTTGTTGTTGGCAATACGGTGGTAGATACTTTAGAAATGTTAAAACCAAAATTATCTAATGTGCGTCCTATAAAAAAGGATTATGTAATTGTTACTATGCATCGACGAGAAGCATTTGGTAAAAACATGGAAATGGTATTTTTAGCATTGAAAAAATTAACTAAGTATATTGATATTATATTTCCAGCTCATTTAAATCCAGTTGTTAGATATTCATTAAATAAAATTGGCTTAAAATACTGTCAACCATTTGACTATAAAAAATTTTTATTGTATTTGAAATTTTCAAAATTCGTGTTATCTGATTCAGGTGGCGTGCAAGAAGAAGTTCCATCATTTAAAAAACAAATTTTAATTTTAAGAAATAAAACAGAAAGACCAGAATTATTAAGCAATAGTTTCGGCAAACTCGTTGGTTGGAATTACAATGATATACTTGCATCATCTCTTGAAATATTGAACAACACACATTTTCAGTGTTCATCTTCGAATCCATTTGGTGATGGCAATTCTTTTAATAAAATTATAAATGTCTTAAGGAAGCTTGATATACTGTAAAAAGTAGGCTTTTAGAGTGTTGCACGAATCACTCAGACTTCTTTAGAGACGTTTTTATACATTAGATGATAGATAACCTATCATCTATGCATATTAATGCATATGAAAAAACAAAAAATAGCAATTATTAGTTTGACATACAATCGATCAGAATACATAAAGCGTTCTTTTTGTAGTTTGTATCAGCGTGCTGGTTTATCTTTTAATCATTATGTTTTTGATGATATGTCTGATGTAAAAACACAGAACGTTTTGAAAAAACTTCAGAAAAAATTTGGATTTAAGTTGATACTGCGCAAACGACATTTTAACATAGCAAAAAATTTTATGCGAGCAATTAACGCGTTACCAAAATATGATTATTATCTTAAATTTGATAGTGATATAGAAATTTTATCAGAAAATTTATTAATGGAAATGTTAGAGGTATTTAATTTAAATAATGTAAAATGTGCAGTTCCAAGAGTAGAAGGTATGTATAATTTAGCAGAAAAACCAAATGATATACAATTTTATAATGGTCATGTAATAAGTTTTCATTCTAGTATTAATTTTGGTGGTTGTATGTTATTTGATAATTTAATTCGATTATACAAAGAACCGAAAAAAATTATTATTGGTAATAAAAAATATGGTATTGATTCTAGATTATTAAATTTTATTGTACAGCAGATGAATAAAAAACTTGTGTCGATTGAAGATCTTTCAGTATATCACATAGATAATACATATGGTCAACGGAAAAAATACGACATATATTTTACAAACCGTAAAAGATGGAGTAAAATAGATATTAAAGATGTGTGGTTTATGCGTGCATCACAATTGCTGCGTTCTGAGTATATTAAAACAGAAATTTATGAAAAAATTGAAGAGAATTCTATTAATTATAAAGAATTTTTAATGAAATGTAAAGAATATCTTAAAACTCATAATATACAACTAAGACAAGTCGAAAAAAATAAAAAAAAACAAAAACAATCAATAAAAAAGTAAGTATGAAAAATATGTATAAAATATCATCACCTTTAAATTTTAGAGCAGATCCAAATATTAAACATGGTAGCATTAAATATTTTTCTAAAATACCAGAATGGGCTAATAATAATCCATGTATTGTTATAGAGCAAGAACAGCAACCAATAGAGTCTTCAAATCTCGGAAAAAGAGAGGAAAATAGTAGTAAAAAGCCGAAAGAAAAACTTCTTCGAAAATGCAAATATTGCAATTATTCTAATATAAGTTTAAAACGGCTTAAAAAACACTATTTAACGAAGCATAAAGGTCGAAAAGATAAAAAAAATAAAATATAATACAATGATCAAAGTCAAATTTCTAGTACCAATGATGAAAAATGGTAAAATGAGAAAAATTGGTGATACAATGGAAATGGATAATACTTCCGCTGCTCTTTTAGCAGAAAAAAATAATGTTTCTATTCCAGGTAAAAAGGTAATTAAGGTAAAAAAAGAAATTGAAGTGCTCGAAATAGTTGATGATGTATCTAAAGTATAATGGAAAAAGAAAAAATGAAAACTGAAAAAATTTCAACTAAAGTGCCTTTTAAGGGCGAAATTAAAATTGAATTATTTGATAAAGATGGAAAGTTGAAAGAAAGACGAAAATACAAAAATACTTTTATGGCAGTTGGTGATGCTCATGTAGCAGATAAATTATCAGATAGTAGCGAAGCTGCAATGGGATGGATGGCAATCGGCACATCTTCTACTACTAAAACTACAGCAGATACTATCCTGAATAGTGAATTAGATAGAAATGCATTAGCTTCAGGCTATCCAGAACAGCAATCTGGTTCAGATGATAATGATGTTAAGTATAAGGCTACTTGGGCTGCTGGTGATGGCACTGGTGCAGTTACGGAAGCAGGTATTTTTAATTCATCAAGTGCTGGTACTTTATTAGCTGGTTCAACTTTTTCTGTCATCAACAAAGGCGCATCTGATACTCTTACTCTTACATGGACTGTAACATGCGGTGCATCATAATTTGAGTTAATGTGTCATCTATTAATATTAGTAGTTGAAAAACAGATTTTTAGAGCATGTTTCTTCGGGGAATGTTTATGGACGCAAGTCTCTCTTATCGTTCAGAAACTTCTCCGAAAAGAGAGACAACGTGCTTAATAAAAATAATGAATAAGAAGAGTTTAAAAATAACAGTCGGTGTTCCATCTGCTACAGAATATATTCATCGAAAATTCATGGAATCATTCATGAATTTGCAATATCCAGCTGGTGTGCAAGTGCAATATGCAATGGTGTATGGAGTGCAATTACCATTTGCACGAAATCATATTATTGAAGATGCTCTTAAAAATAATTCAGATTATTTACTATGGATAGATGCGGATATGATTTTTACATCAGATTTGCTAGTAAAACTTTTATTGCATAATAAAGACATTATAAATGCATTAGCATTTCGGCGTGTGCAACCTCATTATCCTTGCATATTTAAATGGAATACAAATTCGCAGTGCTACGAAACCATGAAATACTCTAAAGGATTGCTAGAAGTAGATGCAATGGGAATGTCTGCGTGTTTAATTAAAATTGATGTTTTTAAAAAACTTAAAAAACCATGGTATTATTATAGGAATAATATCTTTAGTTCTGATCTTACGTTTTGCTGGAATGCAAAAAAAGCTGGCTATAAATTATGGGTAGATTCTTCACTTAAAATTGGTCATCTCGGAAGTGAAAAAATTATTACTGAACAATATTATCTGAATCATTTATCAATTGGTGCAAAAAAGAGTGGAATAAAGTCATAAAAAAGAGTTTACAAGAAAACAAAAAATAAACTAAAGTCGAATAAACAAAAAATTAAAAATAATAAAAATTATGCAACGAGTTAATAAGAGCATAAGTTGTAACACTCTAAAAGATTTGCTCAAAATAATAGAAAAGATTGATAATAAAAAAGATATTAAAGCTTATAATTTTAATGGAAGTAAAAATATTGAAAATAAAATTGAAAATTACACCATGTCTTGGATTGAAAATGAAGAGTTTTAAAATATAATGAAAGAAAAACTTAAAGTGCAAATCTCAGTATTAAACCAAGGAATGATCCGTACAGAGTTATCAAATCTTTTATTAAAAATATTTTTGACGAACCAAGATTACGAAATTTACATTGAATATCCAAATTTAAAACCTATACAGAATAATAGAAATGATATAGTTAAAAGATTTTTAAAAACTGATAGGGATTTTCTTTTAATGATTGATAGCGATATTGTTCCAAACAAAAATCCGTTAGAGTTAATTCAATATAATAAAGACATTATTGGTTTACTTTGTCCAACATGGAAAAATAACGAAATAGTATGGCTCGCAATGGATAAAATAAATGATGGTTGGAAGATGTCAGCAAAGTTAAACAATAAAGGATTGGTTAAAATTGATGCTATAGGAACAGGTGCAATCTTAATTAAAAGAAAAGTTTTAGAAGTAGTAAAAACACCCTTTAGCATATTATGGAATAAAGATGGCACGATGGACACAGGATTAGATTTTGCATTTTGCGATAAAGCAGTAAAATTAGGTTATAAAATTTATTTTCATTCTGATTATTATTGTTCACATTATATGTATTTTAATTATTTAAATTTAGCATTGCGAGATAAGAAATGATAATTTGGATAACAGGTCAATCTAAATCGGGAAAATCAACAGTGTCTCGTAAGATAAGCCAGGGAAAGTGGATAGTGCTAGATGGGGACTCCATGAGAGTTAGTATTTCAAGGAATTTGGGTTTCTCATTGGAGGATAGACGCGAAAATAATCTTAGGATAGCAAGATTAGCCAGGGAATTAGACAAGCAAGGTTTTGACATAGTTGTAGCTACGATATGTCCCTATAGGAAGCTTCGAGAGGAAGTTAAAAAAATTACCGGGTGTAAGTTTATCTACCTGTCTGGTGGAATAAAAAGTAAAGACTATCCCTATGAAGCATAGTTTACTTACGTAAAATCTAATAAAAAAATTATTTTTTAAAATCTAATAAAAAAATTATTTTTATTATTATGTTAACGCAATATTAACAATGCTAATTATAATAAAAACATTTCATTATTAAATAGAATGAAAAATTAATAATATGTTACAAGTAAAAAATAGAGCGCAATCAACGCTAGCTTCATCAATTATTAATACGGATACTTCTTTAACTGTTGCCGCAGGAGATGGAACTAAATTCCCAACAAATACTCCTTTTCATATTACGATTGAAGATGAGATTTTAGAGGTGACTGCTGTTTCGACAGATACCTTTGTAGCCACAAGGGGAGTAGAAGGGACAACTGCCGCAGACCACGCTTCTGGCGTAGCGGTAGAGTTAAGGATTACAGCGGAAATTATT
>VAPE01008419.1_pt1 | contig 16243 bp, 34 predicted proteins | sample 3393911 | NCBI WGS metagenome assembly VAPE01 (sample SAMN08290436, study PRJNA428436) | hydrothermal vent metagenome | isolation source: Deep-sea hydrothermal vent chimney | place: Atlantic Ocean: South-mid Altantic Ridge | reverse complement strand
AATGTCCCCTCCCCTTGACCGCCCCCGAAAATGAGCGTAGAATTTTGAGCATGGGTTGTGAGATGGGAATTGGAATTGGAGGGGAAGGAAATGAAAGAAACCGATAATAAGTATCACGATAACGGGACTGTAACTTACATAGACGTCTATTTGCGACAGGGATTTATTTACCACACGGAAGGTAGGTTCGCGATCGGGGAATCTGTGGGATGGACACGCCACGGTGTACCCATGGATGATGACGGAGATGACCGCGAAGCGCTACTCGGGTACATGGTCGGTGAGTATTTCGAGGATGCCGGCGCGGGGCGTCTCCGTTATCTCGGGCCCGATATGTTCGGGATTGCTCCATTGTTTCAGATCAATTGGGCTCTGAAAAAATACGCGCCCCCGGTGTTTTGGTGTACCCGACGGGAGACGCAGAAATGAATCAGAAAGAGAAATCAGGCCTGCTGTCTTGGGGAGTTTATCACCGTGGGGGACGCGACCTGCGCCCCCAAAACGCCGAACAGGCGGCAGAGGATTTTTTGGAAATAAGCGTCCCCAACGGTTGGTGCTTGGCCACCTACGCCGAGAGTCTGAGACTCCCGCAAAAGGATGGTGAGAATTTGACCTATAAGGGGCAGATTCTTGACCGACTACGGTATTTGGAGCGCAACGGGCTTGCTGAGCGGTGTCCGAATTCCAGGCTGTGGAGGCGCATATGAGCAAGTATTTTTTCGACATAACCGAGTGGCAGATCGAATGCCGGGCAAACTCATCAGTCCCTACAGAGGGTGTCGGTGGTTACAACCGCAACCTCGTAGCCGAAAAAGAGGTCCGCGCGTTTCGCGCCAAGAATCTGGAAGACGCGAAACATTTTACCGACGCTCTCCGGCACTCTGACACGTGTACTGAACAGGTCCAGCGCGCCGTGCGTTTGTACACACATGAGGATTGGTGTTGGGTCATCATTACGGATGGGGATTTTTGGCCGTGGGTTGCGAGGGAGCCGTGGCATTGTGCCCCGAGTCGGCAACAACCACGGCTAAATCTGAGTCGAGGTTGGTTGGGTTCTTACCACATTGAAGCCTGTTGGGTAGACCGCCACTTGGCGGTTCGGCGTAAATGATCTAGTAGGAGAAGATATCAAAATGAAAGGCGAGACTTACATCGACCACGTCCGATTAATTCCCGGCGTCATTTACCTTTCGGGTAGTAGTAAGTTTGCGGTACTGCGCCCCGTTCACTGGTATGACAAGGACGGGACAATTTACCCTCCTTCCTGCGACGCGCAGGAAGTTGCCATGCAACAGCGTCTCCCTCGACAGTTTTGGTACGAAGACGAGGATGCACCCGACGCGCTGCCAGGATATTGTGAGGCCGATTTTTTTACGGTCGTCCTTGGAGAAGGTCTCAGATTTAAAGGCCCCAATTCAGCGGGACTTGAACCTGTGTTTTTTGCACGTGGACCGGTGGGTGAAGCATGGCCTGTAGCGTGGCAGTATCGCCCCATCCATGCGCTTAGTAGCGCGAAGGAGTAGTAGCAATGAATTTCCCAACCCCAGAAGCTTTGTACGACTCACACCCGTTTCACTTAGCAACCCCGCACGGAAAGGCGTGTCTGCAAGCCGTAAGCTATCGAACGGTCCCGCAATGGGACTGTCCCGAGGCGTGGGAACCCGCTCATTTATTGTTAGATTTTATTTATCCCCACCTCACGCAACACGAACACGTGTTGCTGATTGAAAAGGCGCGTTGTGTCCAAGAAACAGCACGTGATATAAGTGAGATTTTAGAAGACGCTGCGCGAGCTCACGGTGTGGGGTGCGACGTGGTAAGGGATGACAAGTTGGCGGCAGCCAAGTGTTTGGCGCGTCGATGGGGATTCCCTTCGATTCTGGAAGGAGAATCAAAATGAAAAACCTGCAAGAAGCTTTTCTCGCCGGCGCCCGTGACGGTGCGCTGACCTGGCAGCGGGAAACCGGAGAGCCGGCCCCGTACGGCCTGGACATTTGGTGTGGACATTCAGGTTGCGCGCGTCTTGCCACCGTGGACGCGCAGCATGGTTTCCGGTGTGCGCTGTGCGCCGAAAAATATTGGGTACGCGACGGGCACCCTTGCGCAACATGCGGAGTCGATAAAATCGGTCCGGTTGTATGTTATGAATTTATCGTCTACCGCCGCCCAGAAGACGGAGCACGCGGGCAAGAGATCTGTTCCATCCCCGATTCAGGCACGGCGGCGAAGCACGTCCTTGATCTAGGCTGCCGCTATGGATGGGTCCCCGGCTGGTACGTTCCTGACGCGATGATGGAGGCATGAGCGAGCGAGTAGTGGCCTTGTGCGGGCGCCAGAAAATAGGCGCCCGTCTTAAAATTCCGATTAACGGTTCCCGCCGGTTGTGTACTATCATCGAAAAATTACCCGCGTTTCCGCGCCCTCCCAACGGCGGCATGTATTATATAGTGGAGGTCCATTAAGGGGAGGCCCATTGACATGAACAGGCACAAGTTTGACGAATTATACAACGTAGTGTTGGTTTTTTTGGAAGAGGCAGCACTCCGAAATACGAGCGTTTGGAAATACATCCAATATTACGGGAAAGGATGGGGGTATACAGTGGAGCAAATTAAGATTGTGCTCTACACTATGGAAAAGTGTAATGTTGCCAAAGAGATACACCGTAAGAATGGTATGTCGAATTGGCGGCTGATAGCGAAACCCGGACGCTAAATTTTCGGGGATTGATGAGGAAAGAAAATGGCAAAGCGCGAGACGACTACGGAAGACGAAGCGAGCCCCGACATTCAGGTTGCGCGGAAATTGACCCTGCGAACTCTCGTTGGGACGCCCAACGATCTGCGAGGCCTGGCAACGGAAAAAGGAACCAAGATTGCCAGAGTCTTCGGAATTTGTGTTGGCACAAAGGCGGTCAAGACCACAATGCCGGACGGCAAGGTGAACGAATCCGTCGGTCTGTTGGGCGAGTTTACGGGAACGAATTTGGTGACTGGGCGGCAGGTCTACGCCGCGGTTTGTTATTTGCCCGAGCCTGTCCCTGGAATGGTTTTGGCCGCTCTGGCCGGCGCCGATAAGATTCGTCTGGAGTTGGGGGTTGAAGTTTCGGTTAAGACTTCCGATAAAGGGGTTGGATACGAATTCCTGATTACCCCTTTGAAGCAGTTCGAGCCTAGCGACGAGTTGAAGAAGCTTACTGCTTCTTTGACGTAATTTTGGAAGGGCGCAAGGACGCGCCCTTTATTTCTACCTACTTTATTAGGAGAGAAAGATATGACCATGTTGGACCACCACCTTAAAATTGTGGATCAATTAATTCGGTGCCAGTTGGATCTCGAACGTGTGCAGGGCGCGTTAGATCTATGCGTGGAGTTACTTGCTTCCTGTGACGACCCGGCTGATATGCGGGGGGAGGAAGTCCCTTTTGAAAAACTGCCTGCCATATTAAAGGTACGAGTAGAGAGTGAATGGAGCGAGGCATTAGTGCGTCCGCGCAAGGGAGATGGTTTCGTATATATGGTAGATGGCGGCTCTGTAATCTGGCGTCGATGATTGTCTTCTGGATTGAGCCTGCTTCTTGGGTGACCGATGAGTTGGATGGTCTTTTATTGGGACCTCATCTTTCGGTGGAACTTGCTTTTGAGGAAGTCTCAAGTTTTTTGGGACGACTTTTTTGTGAGGGGGACGAATGGGAACTTTCCATTTATCTATCCTCACGCGAGACGACCGAATCCGATGAAGTCGCGCATGTTTGGTGGGGAGAATGTTTTGATGGATGAAACTCGGTACGCGGAATTATTACGGACATCCCGGCGTGTATTTGGTTCGCCGCGTGACCCCGAACTCTATTGGGCCTATCGTTTTGCAAAGACTCGTTCGGAGTCCGGTAGTTTCGCTTCTATTTTGGCTGTCCCCGTTTCCCCCCGTTGTAAGCGTTTCATACCTATTTTACCGTATGATTATGCTTCTCCTTCTGATTGTTGCTATCTTGTTCACGGAGTTTCAACTTTTCGACGCCACGCCATAAAGAAGATTATCTCTGGATTGTTGCGTGAAGTATTGGAAGGAGGGGACTATCATTTTCCCGTGACCGTTGTGACATGGGTAGGTTCCGATTCGGGTGCTCGGTTGTGGAAGTTGTTTTATGACATCGATGTTTTGCCGCCGGCTTGGTTACGGGTTTGTTTTCATTCTGCCGGCGACGTGTTCCCATAACCTTCTTGACTTTTCTTCTGATCTTTGATACGGGCACATGTTTGGTTGCTCTTTTGGCGCGGGAGACGTAGTGTGATAAATCATGGCGACGCGTAAGAAAAACCCCGCGCGGCGGGGAGACTGGATACCCCAAGGCGGGAAAACTCGAGGATTCATAAACGCAAAAACGGGGCAGCGAATTTCACGCCGGCAGTTCGACAAGCGTTTCGGCGTCCTTCAACGCGGCGGCTTCTCATCTTACGAAACGAAGGCAAAAACCAATAGAAAACGAAACGCGACACGGCAGGCTTTACGTCCCGCGCGTGGACGCTGTTCGGGGAAGATAAAGTTTGCGTTCAAGAGACCAACAAGCGCGCGTGGTAAAGCGCTTGCAAAGATTCAACCTCTCATAGATTTTTCCCGCGTGCGAAAGCCCGCAAAGAGGTTCCACACAAAATATCTCATCCCCTATAATCTGAAAAGTTTGAAATGGTTTGTTGATGGGGTACGTAAAAACAAAAGGGTTTGGTGTGTTGGTATTCCGAATCTTCTAATGCGCGATAGCACGGGGCGGCTTTTCTATTCCCGCGTGATCATCCATTGCACTATGTTTGATGAGCTACCTTCCGTCGCGCAATTGTGGGCGCTCATCGAATCGAACATCGATGATAACGGCAAAGTATCGGGGCTACGGGTTGTGGCGATAAACGTTAGCGTAACCTTTATTGATCCTATTTTGCACCTATGAAAACATACTCGGCATTAACACAACTCGAAGACCGCAAGGAATATGCGGCTTGGGATTTAGAGACCGAAGGTTTGGGGGGGAAGGTCACGGCGGCTAGTTGTTGTTTGGAAGGCGCCGAACCCCGCTATGTTTGTGGGGACCCCGTAGATATTATACATACAGTAGTAAATTGGTTTGAGGAATCGCCCAAGCATCTTTGGTACGCGCACAATGCACAATACGACTGGCGCTATCTGTTTGATGAGTTTGACCTACGCGGTTACGAGTACGAATTGGTTATGCGGACGGACAACGACGTTTTCATGATCCAGTGTAAAACGCATGACAAAACCAAAATAACGCTTGTCGATTCCATGGCGTTTTACAATTCGAGCCTACGCAATTTATTGCGTGCGTTCGCACCCCACCTTCCGAAGGGTGACATAGATTTTGAAAAGATGAATTTTAATCCCCGTGATCCCGCGCATGTTGCGTATTCAAAACGGGACTCCGAAGGTTTGGTTACGGGGCTTGTGAATTTAGATAGAAAATTGGTTTCTCTGTTTGGGGTTCATCTTGGATTAACAACTGCTTCCACGGCGTTGCGTGCGTGGCGGCACACATTAGAAGAGGGTGACCGGTTCTATAACGATGAAGAAAACGAAACCTTTATACGCGGCGGTTATTTTGGCGGTTTAGTTTTTCTGACAGACACCCGTGAACACCAAGACGTGGTAACGATTGATATTAATTCGAGTTATCCCCACGTTATGCGAAGTCTCGGGGTTCCCTATGGTGGGGTGTGCCGGAGAAAGAGTATAGACTGGTCCAAGCCCGGTTTGTACCGTGTCCGTGTTTTTGCCCCCGAAAACCTTCGTATTCCCATTCTTCCCTTGCGGCAAGGGAAGATAGTTATTTGGCCGCGTGGAATTTTTGAGACCACATCGACACGCGAAGAATTACAGTTCGCGGTTGCGAATGGTTACAAAATTTTGGAAGTATTGGAAGGTTTGGTATGGTCTCAAATGTGGCACCCGTTCAATAAAATAATTAACAAAACGGAAAAGATGCGAGTGGAATATAGGGGACAGCCGGAAGAAGATCTGGCCAAGCTAATGCAAAATGCCCTATCGGGAAAATTCGGGACCCGGCGAGAACGTCGCAAGATATTTCGCCCTACTCGAGCACAGGATTGTGAAGGCGCTTCGCCGTGGTCCATGGATGAGCGATTTTGGTTTCGCATGGAATATGTCGAAGATATGCTTTGCCTGCCGCAATGGATTGTTTACATAACAGCGCAAGCGCGCCTTAATCTTCTACGCGCCGCGTATTCCGTGGGAGTAGAGAACGCGATCTATGGAGACACCGACAGTCTGACAATCCCCGCCGACCATGCCCGACAGTTTCCGCAAACAACTGCTTATGGGGACTGGAAAATTTCACACTCCTGGAACCGTTTCCGTGCAGTCGCCCCTAAAGTATACGCGGGCGTTGAAAATGAAACTTGGCTAGGCGCCATCAAAGGCATTCCCCAAAAGCTAATGCAAAATGAAAACAAGGGCGTTAATTTATGGCCGTCTCTTTATGAAGGGCAATGTTTGGACGTGCAGCTTGAGACCGTGCCAAAATTGATTCAGTTCTTGAAAACCTCAAAAGGTGGATCTTACAAGCAACACCGGAAGTCTACTCTTTTACATAACTCACGTTCTTGGGTAGAATTAGAAAACGGGGATGTTTTACCGCGCACAACCAATAAAGAAGGGGAACATGAAAATGTCGAATCCATCGTTGTTCCAATTGATAGCGCATATCGAATCGCACGCTGATCAATATGCCATTCGTTTCGAGCCCCGGGTCTACGAAAAGAAGTTGTATTTTTCGGATGAGGTTTCGGACCGTATCATTCTTTGCAACAAATGCTCGCATGAAACCGCACTTGTCATTTCCTCTTCTTCGTGGGGGATGACACAAGAGATGGGTTTTAACTTGTATGCACAACACGGCTTTCGCCAAAAGCTTGGGGAGTTTTTGTGTTCGGTCCCCCAACAGAAAATGTTCTTTGAAAAGTTTGTGGACAAACACCTCATCCACTACCGGGTACAAGATCTGTATTCCGAAAAGAACAGAAATTATTTTGCCGTGAAATATAACGGCTCGGTTTTATATGCCAAGGAAATTCTTAAGGCTCTACGATATTTTGGTGTGGCCAAATGAGCGTGCTGCACATGAAGTTTATTGGGTTGGTGGGATCAGGGTATTTTCTTAGCTCACAAACCATGGACGGACGGTTTATTATAACGGACGGTGTTTGCTATGACCTGCTGCTAAACCAAATTACCAACATTATTCCCCCCAAATACACCATACCTGATTATTACCCTTCCATGAATGGAGCCTTTATTAATTTAGCATTACAAGAAACGGTAGTGCCTATGTGGAAACTCGACGGGGCAGGTTCTTTTACTAAAATGGGGCGCTTTGATTTTGCGGGCAATCTAAAGTCTTTCTTTCTATTGGATAGACCAAGTAGTTGGAATGTGCTCTCGTACGCTTTCGGGTTTTGGAACGGACAGTATCATATTTTATCGGATGATACTCAAGACGGCGCCACAAATTACTGTGTTTTCAAGATTGCGGAAGGTGGGGAAGCGGTAACCGTTCAACGCTTTACCGAACCATATGATTATTATGGGACGTGGAATTTTCCGAACGGTCTTGTATATGTAGGCGCATACACGTTGTTCCAAGCGGAATTTAATATTGTCGGGTCCGTTCCAGAATTCGCGCCGGTCTATGATACCGTAGGCTATCCAGCTTCGTATCAACAGATAAAGTCAAACATAGGTGGGGTTTTTAAAGGACAAGCGGTATTGGGTTTGTTAAATTCAACGGGCAATGTAACGCTGCCCGCAAACGGATTCGCTAGCGTGGGCGCAAACGACGGTATGCCCTATGCAGTAATTGCAGGTCTTCGTTTTGCCTTACAATTTGACCCCGCTTATGCAGGTCTGATTATTCGTGGCTTAATGTTTTATCGCGAAATTTTGTACGCCGTATTGGATGGCAACCGTTTATTTTCCGCCGTTTATTATCCGCGCTTCTCACACAATTTTTCCGATAACTTTGCGCGTGGTGTTCCGATAGCGGGAAGTCACCGATCTTGACTAATGCGCCGAACGGGTGTATAGAATTCCTTATAGATAGGGGAAAAGAGAAATGCCAAATTTGCCATTTGCCACCGCCAATTATTTGGTGCCGCTAGACGGAACGACGCATGTAGTCGTTGCCGAATTGGTATTGACCGGAACGGCGCACAAAATAAATTGGGGCAGTTTTTCAAACGACAATTTTTCGTTCTGGCCCCAGGGCGCGTATGTAGATAACAGCGGGTCCCTTGCGGACTTGACCATGGTCATTAAGCCGATTAATTTTTCGGTTACGATTGCCGCTGGCGCAAAGCAAATGGTTTCCTGGCCGGCGCCAAAGAGCCAAGAAACTTGGTTAACCGGCAACGGACCGGCGACGATTTTCTTCGTGAATTATCCGTTGCTTTCCACTCCGGCGGAAGTAGACGGTAAACTTTCCGTCGTACTCGCAAGCGGTGCCACGGTCTCTATCGGCGGGCAGCCGATTAGCACTTCCTTTTCGCAATACGTCCCGATAGTCCCCGCCGATGCTCTGGCCGCGCAGAACGCGATTCCAACGCTATCGCAGGGAATGAAATGGAACGGCGCGACATGGGATAGAGCACGTTCCCGGGCGCGCGCGGTGAATTCGATCCTGACGGGATTGACTACGGCGGCGAGCGGGTCGGAAATCCTTACGCTCGACCTGGGGCTTAATTTTGACCAGTACCGCATCGCGTCAATTGTGTTTCAGGGAACTGCAAGCACAGGTAATGAACTGCTACTCAACGGTAGCAATGATAATGTCGTTTTCTTCCGTCTCCCTATCGCATCGGGTTCTCAGGGAGATGCGGGCGATGAGTTTGCTGGAAATGTTGGTGCTGTGTCGGGCTTCGTGAATGGGTTCCGTTATGTTAATGCAAAATATATAAATGGAACCACCGCACAGATTTCCGCGTCGCTTGTCTTGAGCGTCCAATAAAAGGAACCTCTAATGGCATTTTCCGATCTACTTTCAAAACTCCCAACCATAAACGACATGCAAAAGGTTGGCGAAGCGTTGTCACAACATTTTGAGAAAGTGGAAACACACTTGCGTTTTCTGGAACACGAAGTAATAGCGCGACTGAATGACATTTCGTCGCAACTGGAAAAGATAAAAGAGGAAGGCAAAAATGAGTCGTCTTAATCCGTTGGTATGGGTGCGTGAGATTCGGGAAGAACTTGACCGCTTTCGGGTGTGGCTCGGGAAGTTGGAAGAAAGGGCCGGGAAGTTGGAAGAAAAGGCGTGGGGCAACATTGAAGGGAATGAACCCGCGTTGCGAACGCCCAAGATTTCAAAGAAGGATAACAAAAATGGGAATTGAAGAAGAGGTCGAGAAGGTGGATGGAAAGGTTGATGATCTCAAGGATGAGATTACCGAGGTCAAGGAGAGCGTGCGGGAGGATACGCAGGAAAAAATTGAAGTGGTTCGGCAGGATATTGAAGAAAAGGTAGCTACTATCAAGGAGGATATACGCGCGTCAAAGACGACCGAAACAACGCGGGAAGACGAATCGGTTCGGTTATTGCGTGAAGAAATAAGCGCAATGAAAAACGATCTTGCCGCTTTGGTTGCCAGTCTTTCCGCCGTGGAAGAAACGCCCGAGGAAAAGGAAGCGGTCGAAGAAGTGCGGATAGAAGCGCCGGAAGAACCGATCATCGAACCGGTTGAAGAAGTCGAGGAAGAAAAACACGGTAAAAGAGAATGGGCGGGGGTTCTATGAAAAACGAAACGGAGAAGACGGAGACCACCGAACAAGCAACTTGGGTAAGTGGGGAATCCCCCCCGACCACGGAACAGCCAACACCGCGCCGGCGAGGAAGACCCCGCAAAAATCCAGGGCCCGTGCAAACAGAATCTAGTGAGAATGTGATTCGGGAAATCCCCAAGGCGCGACGCGCGCGCAAGGGAACGGTGCCGCTTCGTAATGTCGAGGAAGTAGATGCGCTGGCTGTTAATATTTTTGGAATCCACAAGCTGCTAAGTTTGGCTACGGGGTTGGCCGAACTGGAAATTAGCAAAATCGAATCCGAAATGTTGGCGGATTCGTTAGATACAATTTCCCGGGAATTTGGATTTCATCCATCGGGAAAAGTTGGTGCTGTTATTTCCATGATCGGTGTTTGCTCGATTGTTTATGGTCCGCGTTACGTTGCTATTCGGCAACGTGCAAAGAGTGTCCCCGCACCGGCAAATGAACCGGCGCCCACGAACCATGAACCACCGGCAGCACCCGATTCGCGACACACAAAACAAGATGCGCGCCATTTGGAATTGATTCAGCAATCCCATAATCTCGGGGAAATGGCCAAGGATGAATGATAAATTGCCGCGTATAATGCCGGGCGAACGTGTCATTATTGCGGGGCGTACTGGTAGTGGTAAAACGGTTGGTTCGCTTTGGCTTCTATCTCGTTCGCCGGGGTTGTGGATAATACTGGATCGAAAATATGATAATACCTTTGATGGTGTAGGACCCGTGGTCGGGTTAGATACCGACTACGAAAAATTATGGGAAGAAAATCGCGTGTTGGTTGTGCGGCCTGAAACATCGGACCCCACCGAATTGGATAAATGGATCGGCGCTATTTCCGAACGCTATCAGCATATCGGATTGTTGGTAGATGAACTTTACTACGTTCACTCCAACGGTCGCGCCGGCGACGGGTTGGTTGGTTGGCTTACCCGTGGACGATCACGCGGACAATCTTTTATCGGATGCACGCAGCGCCCGGCCTGGATCAGCCGTTTTTGTTTTTCAGAATCTGATTACATTGTTTCATACACTCTTAATTTAAGTGACGATCGGAAACGGATGTATGAATTTACGGGGCGCAAAGATATGCTGCAAAAGACGAAACGTCATAAATGGTCTTGGTATGACGTGTCCGAAGATCGATTGACACGCTTTGGGAAAGTGCCCTTTTCAGATCTTTCACGCCGTTTTGTTAATGAACGCGACGATGAAGAAAATGGAACATAAAATTTTGGTGGTATGGATTGTTGGTTCCATCCTAACCTTGGCTCTAGCGGCTATCATTTTTCGGTCGGGTCACAAGTTCGACGCCGCGAGTTTGGTTTTTTGGAGCCCGTTCCCGTGCCCGACGGGGTTGCCCTGTTGAAACTTGACACGGCACGATTCGTGTGCTATACATCTACTTAAGCCGGGTCTGGCACAATTTATGCTTGCAGCAATGGGGAAATGAGAGATGAACGGTGTTGTGCGTATCGATCTCATCAATTTTATTACCATAGGTCTTATGGCCTTCCTGTTCGTGTGGCTCGCCAACCGTGGTTTGGATTGGGCCGGCCAGCGAAAATTGACCACCGAAGGGTAAAGCAAAATGAAATTCAACGCTTGGGATTACGTTATCATCGGTATTACCGCCTTCGTGTTCGTGTATCTCGCGAACAAGGGGCTGGCCCTGGCCGGTCTTGGCGCCTACAAGGCATAAGGAAAAAATCATGGGACAGGTCATGAAACAGAATCCGGTACAGGCAAATTTTAATGCCCGCATGCACCTTCTGAACAGCGGCGTTAAAATGGTCAAGAAGTTGCAGCCGCACACCGGCGCGCTCGGTTCGCAAATTGTCATCCCCCTTGACCGCTCGGGGATTCTTACCGGTGTGGAACTTCACGTGTCCGCAACGTTGAACATCTCCGCCGCCGATACCACGCCAAATTCGTTTGGGATTTATTCGCTGTTGCGGTCCGTGACCTATACGGATTTTGCGGCGGTTAATCGGAGTGTGGTTCCGGGCGCTTTCTTGAATGCCTGGAATTCTATCCGCTTGGGCAAACTGTTCAATGACCCCGCAAGTTCACTTTCGGATGCGGCAACCAATTTGTTTGAGTCGCCCCCGAACGTAATCAATGCGGCCGCCCCACTCTCGTTTATCGTTCGCGTTCCACTTGCGTACGGCCCCGACGATACGACCGGCGCCGTTCTCTCGCAGACCGCGACCGGAAATCATTACATTACGATTCAGCTTGCTTCTGCCCTGGCCGGCGTGGACGCTCTCCTGTTCCCTTACGGCGCCGGAAGTACCGCGACTATCGGAGACGTGACCGTTACCGCGTTCCAGGAATATATACAGCCGCAGAGTTTGGCGGGTCTCCCCATTATCGATCTGAGTACCATTTACGGATTCGAGGGTAATTACACTACGTCCGATAATCTGTCCGTGGGGCAGGAAAAGTATATCAATTACCCAAACATGCGTTCGGTGTTGTCTGCCATGGCCGCCTACAATAATGGCGGGGTCTATAATCCGGGGACTGATATTTCAGCCGTTCGCGTGATCGCCAACAGTAACGTGAACATTATTGATGCGACGGCGAAATATCTCTTGCTGCGGCAGCGGAATAAGCTGGCGGCCGATCTTGCGCCAGGCCTGTATTTCTTGGATACCCGAAAGAACCCGATCAATACCACGCTGTATGGCAACGTGCAGATCGGGCTCACGCCTAACAGCGTGGGTGCGGCGTCGTATATGGCCTACGGTTTTGAAACCAAGTACCCGTCCGGCCAGCCTCTCCCCGGGATTGCACAAGGGTAACCCCCATGAATATCGATCAGGTAGGATTCGGCGTGGCTGTATTTGCACTGTTGCTTTCGTGGTCCTTCATCCTGTCCGGATTGATGGAATGAAAGCTATTACAATGCTGCTACTCGCGTTTCCTCTGTATTTACTTTTACAGGGAAAATTGCCCGATTATTTAAAATTGGTATGAACGGATTAATCATCGTTGGGTACGGCCTTTACCTTATCGCGGTTACCCTCGCGGGTAACGCGAAGAAGTTAAAAGGCGAGTTGTCAAAAGACGGCGGGCAATTCGTACCGTGGCTGTTGGCGATATTTGTTTTGAGCGCACTAAACGAGGCGTCCGAAACAAAACCCTTCGTCAATCCGTTCATAGCTTTGTTTTTGGTGACCCTCGTAATTAAAAGGTTTCCGATAATCGATACCGAAATACGGACGCTGTACCAACACTACGTCCACGGGAGTAAATGGTAATGGGTGATATTATGCGAGACATTACCGCAATCGCGACAGCGCTAGTTGGACTTGCGATTGTGGCAGTACTCATCAAAAATGGCCAGAATACCGTTGGCGTTATCCGCGCTGGAACCGGCGGGTTTGCTACGGATCTAAACGCCGCCATGGGGGAGTCGGGCGGCTATTCCCCGGGGTATCAAACGTGAGTATTTTTCACTACCCGATTTTTCAACCGCAGCTTAATAACGGGGTGCCTGTTTTTGATCCGGGCACCCCGCGCGGTACGTCGCGTCTATCCGATGGTGTGCACTCTATCCCGTGGCCGTGGCTCACCGGCTACATCAAGGTCACGCCTAGTTGGGGCGGTGCCTATGCCGGACCCCCAATTGATCCCCGCGTGAACGATGCGGTAAACGTGAAAAACCGCTATACCGGAATTATTTCGGGAGTGTATAAGGGATGAAGACAATGCAAGAATTACTAAAAGGTTTGCCTATGCAACCCGCTTTACCCGCAGGGTTTAGTGGCGTTATGGGCGGCCCTAATCATCCAACTCCCCCTACCAATTATGTCCCCGATCACGTGCAAGCAAAATCGGCGGGGATAAGCGCGCTTTCAAACGGCGCGTACAATTTCTTTTCGCAGTTTGCGGAACAACAGGATAATGCGTTCATTCCGTATTATCAGAGTTTGAACCAACAGATCACCCAAATAAATACGCTGGAAGCAAACGCGCAAATGTATTCAGCAGAACACTCACCGCAAGGGAAATAAAATGAGTACCTTTCTTGCGGACAATAAAACACTCATCGTCGCGGGTATCGGTGGCGTGGGGGTTCTTTGGTTTCTACTACAGGGTCACAGCGGTACCACACAAACTACCGCGAGCGCGGGGGCTTCCCCAACACAAAACGCACAGGCCGAAGCTATCGGAACAGAAGCCGCAGCAATGGCGACATCTGCACAAGCTAAAATGGTAGAGGCACAAGGCGCAGCCTCTTCCCAAAAAACACGGGCTAAAAATCAAACCGTCCTAGCCTCTTATCTGGCAGGTACCACTATCGCGGATACCGCGCTGCAAAACGCTGGGCGCGCTCAAGTCGCCGGATTAATCAGTGCCTCTTCCGCTTCACGCGCTTACTCACAATCATTAGAATCTATCGCCGGTGCATCTTCTAAAACAATTCAAGAAGTCGCAAACGCTAACGAGAAATCCGGACGCTTCGGTTTTAATGTGGGGATACCCGGCTATGGTAGCGTTGGGCTGGACGCATAATGCGTGAACTAAAAACAGGCGGTGTTGCTCTCGCAATACTCGCGATTCTATATTGGATTGTGAAACACAATCAGCCTGCGCGTGCGGAAAAACCCACTCCTGAAAATATCGGTTCTTCGGGGATACCGTATAATCCGCATTTGTATTGGGGACCGTCCGGTAAACCCTGGTCCGGATATACGGGAAACGAAAACCAATACATGCCGCTATTTGGTTTCGTAGGATATTCCACTTACGGTACAATGCAGTGAGTTTTTCCGATACACTAAACGATTGGTTGCAAACCTCACCGGTTTATGAACACGCAGAGCAAAGCACTCTGGCCAGTAAAAACACTTCAAAAAATATGAAGGAAACTATCACGAAACAACACGCTGCGGCAGTGAAAGGAAGCGCTGTTGTAACTTCGTGGATCGAACAACACTTGACCGAAGTCGTTTTCATCCTGTTGGGTATCGCACTCGTTGTAGGGGGAATTTTTGTGTTCAAGAATTCCATGCGCCCGATCATCGTACAAATAGCGAAGTGAAAAAATCATGGCGAAGAAACGAGTTGCAAAGAAGCGAGTTGCGAAGAAAGCTCCCGCTAAGAAGCGAGTTGCGAAGAAAGCTCCCGCTAAGAAGCGAGTTGCGAAGAAAGCTCCCGCTAAGAAAACGGGCGGAAAAGCGAAGGTGTATGACCTGGGTTATCGATCGGGTCTGCGAAAGTTCGCGTAATGTTTGAGAATCTTCATTATATCCAAGACGGTTTATTCTTCGTGTTCCTGATAGCCAACGGGTTTATTACCCTGCGGCTTACTATCTCCATCCAGGAAATGAAAATCTTTATGTACGAAAATTTTGTACGGCGTACTGAATTTGAAAATCGGCGTAGTACCGATAATGCTTGACTTGCTTTTCGGTCCCATAATCAGCCTGGCAAAAACACTGGCCAGCGGATGGATGGGAAACATCAAAGCAAAACAACAATTGAAAGCCGCAGTTGTCACGCGGAAACTTGAAATGATTGCGGATACGGCGTCCTATAACGAACAATGGGAACTGGCCGCACTTCAAGATTCAGACCGCTGGATCAAACGCCTTTCGTTTCTTCTCCTGTCCGCTCCTCTCGTTACATCAATTTTCTTGCCGGCACAAACGCAAGGCTATATCACACACATTTTAGGAACGCTCCCCGTATGGTATACGACCGCGTACATGGGAATGCTGTCAAGTATTTGGGCCGTAAAATCCCTGCAAAGTTTCCGTTCCTGGAAAAGGCCTGCAAATGAAAATCAAGCTAAACAAAGGGGCGCTGCACCGGCGCTTGAAAATACCGGCGAAGAAAACAATAACGACCGGCAAAATTCGGGGTGACTTAGCAAAGGCGCGAAAAGCAAAAAACACAAAACACATCCGGCAGGATATGTTTGCGCTAAATGCAAGGAAATGGAAAAAACGTTAGAGACGCTTTGGTCTCATCCTTTTTTCTCCTCTCCAATTCCTATTAAACGGGCACGCTCGAATACTACGCGCCATACTTCTTTACGTATTTGCTCGGGTGTGGACTCCCGCATAGAGGGGAGTGTTCGCATGGCGGGAAACAACACCCCAAACTCTCGTTCCAACCATTCTACATCTTTCATTTATTCCCCTCCCCACTCCGCTAAATCCCATACTTCATAAATTTCGGGAGGGTCCAGCGGGTTTATTTTCCACGCGTATTCGTTGGCTTCCTTCTTAGTGTCAAAAACCATGGGGTCATCTTCATCTTTAGGGTATATTACGTACGCTACTGTTTCTTTCATTTCCTTCCCCTCCAATTCCAATTCCCATCTCACAACCCATGCTCAAAATTCTACGCTCATTTTCGGGGGCGGTCAAGGGGAGGGGACATT
>VAPE01000908.1_pt1 | contig 16245 bp, 14 predicted proteins | sample 3393911 | NCBI WGS metagenome assembly VAPE01 (sample SAMN08290436, study PRJNA428436) | hydrothermal vent metagenome | isolation source: Deep-sea hydrothermal vent chimney | place: Atlantic Ocean: South-mid Altantic Ridge | reverse complement strand
TGGTTCCAGCCCCGGTCTTCAGGTGGATGTCCCGCTGCGGGAAAGGAATGACGATATTCTGCTCGGCAAAGGCTTCATAGATGGCGATGAGCAGGTGGTGGGTCTGCCGGCCCTTCTGGGCGGGATCGATCACCCAGACCAGCAGCTGGATGTTGACCGATGACTCGGCAAAGGCCCGCACCCGCACCCGTGGTTCAGGCGTCCGGGCCAGCAGGATGTTGTCCCGGGCGATGCCGAGGAGAATACGTTCAACTTTTGCCAGGTCGCTGCCGTAGGCCACGCTCACCGCGATTCTGATTCGGAAGCGCGGGATCGGCGCGCTTTCATTGATAATCTTAGAGTTGGCCATGATTGAATTCGGGATGGAAATCTGGACATCGTCCCGGGTCTTGATCTTGGTCGACCGGACGCCCATCTCAATGACCTCGCCCCGCTCGCCGCTGTCCAGAATGATATAGTCGCCCACCTTGTAGGCCTGGTCCGCAAAGATCGATATACCGCCGAAAAAGTTGGCCATGGTATCCTTGGCCGCCAGGGCGATGGCGATACCGGCAATGCCGGCCGAGGCAAAGAGCGGCGTCAGGTCAACCCGCCAGATGATAAGGACCCAGGCGATGCCGGCAAAGATGAGGAGGACCCGGGAAACATTTTTTATGAGATAGAGCAGGTCCTTGTCGATATGTTTCCGCTTCATGAAATCCGCGCCCTTGACCTCATTGAGCCGATTGAGCCCCCGCAGCAGGGCGCTCCACCAGAACAGGAGCAGGATGGTCTTGATCAGGTCGGGCATGACCGTGTTCCAGGGCGGAGTCAGGGTCGGGGGGATAATCAGGGCGTGCAGCAGGCCGAGCAGGAAGATTGAGACGTAGATGGGCCGGTGCAGGATCTCGATGATCAGGTCATCGCCGGTAATTTTCGTCCGCCTCGCCAGGCGCTTGAGCAGCTTGTCGATGAACAGATCGGTGAGCTTGGCAAAAACCGCATAAAGAACAACGATGAGCAGACGCTGGCCGATATGGTATTGGCCGAGGGCCTTGACGGCGGCGAAAAACTCGTGCAGGCCGACGCTGTAGATGGCGGAGAAATCCATGTGTTTCAGGGCTGCCGGACCGGGGGGTTGCCGCGTGTCTTATTGTTCGGCAATGGCTTGCCTGTCAAGGTGTCTGGCTTCATCGATGAGCATGATGGGAATGTCATCGCGGATTTCATAGAGCAGGCAGCATTGTTCGCAGACCAGGCCCTTGTCGTCCGCTGCCGGCCTAACCGGTCCCTTGCATTTGGGACAGGCGATAATGTCGAGCAGTTCCTGTTTTATGATCATGGCACGCTCCCGTGAGGATTGTCTATTCCCGGAAATTGTTGAATTGACGCCTTGTCGGAAAGGCTTTATACACTATTGATATCGTATTTTCGTCAGACTTTCCAGGAAAACTCAACGGTTGATCATGAAAAAGACTGTACCGGTGGAGCAGGCCGTGGGCATGGTCCTGTCCCATGATATAACGGAAATCATCCAGGGTGAATTCAAGGGCCGGGCCTTTAAAAAGGGGGATATTATCCGGCCCGGGGATATCGAACACCTCCGGCGCCTCGGCAAGGACCATCTTTACGTTCTCGAACTTGGTGCCGACGAAATCCATGAAAATGAGGCGGCCCGGTTGCTGGCGGCCGCTTTTTCCGGTCAGGGAACGAGTTTCCCCGATGAGGTGGTGGAGGGCAAGATTGCCATTGCCGCGTCCCTGGACGGCCTGCTCAAGGTCAACCGGGAGGCCCTGCTGCGCTGCAACATGCTCGGCGAGGTGATGTGCGCCACCCTGCATGACAATACCCCGGTCCGCCGGGGAGAGCAGGTGGCCGCCACTCGTCTCATCCCCCTGGTCGCCGGTCGGGCGCTGGTGGAAGAGGCCGTCAGCATAGCCGCGGCCGGGGAGAAAATCGTCCGCGTCCTGCCGCTCAGGCATGTCCGGGCCGGTCTGGTGATCACTGGCGGCGAGGTCTTTTACGGCCGCATCAAGGACGCCTTCGAGCAGGTTCTGCGGACCAAGCTCAATGAACTCGGTTCAGAGGTCACCATTGTCCGTTTCGCCCCGGATGATCCCGGGATCATTGCCGCCGAAATAGGGGCCTGCCTGGAGGCCGGCGCCGAATTGATCGTCACCAGCGGCGGGATGTCGGTCGATCCCGACGACGTGACGCGCCTGGGCATCAAAGAGGCCGGGGCGGTCGATATCGTCTATGGCTCGCCGGTCCTGCCCGGGGCTATGTTCCTGGTCGCCGGCATCGGCCGGGTCCCGGTCCTGGGGATTCCAGCCTGCGGCATGTTTCACCGGATCACGGTGCTGGATCTGATTTTACCCCGGATCCTTGCCGGCGAGTCCATCGGCCGGCCGGAACTGGCGGCGCTCGGGCATGGCGGCCTGTGCCGCAACTGTAAACAGTGTCAATATCCGGTCTGTCCTTTCGGCAAGTGACCTCCCAATGATTATTTGCTTCAACTCCGTGAGCAGGATATGCTATAATAAATAATTAGATGGATCTATTTAGTGCCTTACTTCTGGATTCCTGTCATAAAAAATAAGAATTTTTTGCTGCATTTTTCAAATGATTTCAAGGTGTAGGTTGGTGTTGAGCGTTTTTCCTCTCCATTGTTGGGTTTCGCTTAATTATGGGATAAGCTGAATGTTATATGATATCTACAACGAAAAAAGCTAAACCCAACATTAAGGGCATAATCGCTCAACACCAACCTACAATGGGTTGCGGGATCACCCGCTTTAGATAGGAGTCGACATTTTTGATTTTTTCCCGGATTACCGTGCGAGGATGTAGGTGTTGAAAACACTTCAGGGGAATAGGACCATGAAATTCCGGTTGCCATATCGATCCGGCGTCTGCCTGCTTCTGCTTCTGTTTTTGGGTCTGTGGCTCACGGTCCCGGTTGGGGCGGAAGAGCTGGACCGGTCTTTCGGCGACCAGGGGCGGATCACCACCGCCGTGGGACACGTCGGCGACCAGGCCCATGCGGTCGCGGTGCAGCCGGACGGCAAGATTGTCGTTGGCGGTTCATCGTCCAATAGCGCCGACCTCGATTTTGCCGTAATCCGTTACAATCCTGACGGCACCCTTGATTCATCCTTTAACTCGGACGGCATGGTGACGACGGCGGTGGGCCGCGGTGATGATGAAATATCGGCCCTTGCCGTTCAGGATGACGGCCGGATCCTGGCCGCCGGCTACAGTGTCAACGGCACTGCCCGTGATTTCGCCCTGGTGCGCTATAATGTCGATGGCAGCCTGGACCGTGATTTCGGCCAGGGGGGCATGGTCGTCACCCCGGTGGGCAACGGTAATGACGAGATTACGTCAATGGCCGTTGATCGGCAAGGGCGGATCGTTGTCGCCGGCTACACGACCGGGACCCTGGGGCGTGCCGTGGCCGTCGGCCGGTACCTGGCCGACGGTTCCCCGGATGTGTCCTTTGGTGATCAGGGGGTCACCCTGACGGGTGTCGGCAAGGATGTTCTGGCCCGGAGCATGGTCCTGGACCCGGAGGGCAGGATCATTGTGGCCGGCTCTTATACCGACGACTCCGGTCAGGCCGGGGTTATGGTCCTGCGCTATCTGGGTTCGGGGGTGCTGGATACGACATTCGGCCAGGCCGGGGTGGCGGTAGCGGCCGACGAGCGGTCCGGCGAAGGTTTCTGTGTCCAGCTGCAGGACGACGGTGCAATTCTGGTGGCCGGATCCGTGGGTGATGCGGGCAGCCGGGATACGGCCCTGTTCAGGTTTACGGCCGACGGTCGGCCCGATTTGTCGTTTGCTGAAAACGGGGTCCTGGTCAGCAGCGTCAGCCCGGGGGATGACATGGCCCTTGCCGTGGCGGTTCGGGATAGCACCATCAGCGTCAGCGGTTTCAGCACCACCACGGATGGGAAGCGGGACTTTCTTTTCATGACCTATGCAAACGGTATCTCCGCGGCGGCCGATAGTACCGCGAGTACCACGGCTCCGGACCCGGCGGCCGGCTCAAGCGTCGTGATCGGAGAACTGCGGGTTGAAGACTCGGCGGCCGGATACCAGGCGGAGATGACGTCCGCCGATACCTCACCGGCCCGGGGCGTCGTCACCACGACATCTTTCGGCTCTGCCGATGATGTCGGCGACGCCCTGGCCCTGCAGCCCGACGGCAAGGCGGTGGTTGCAGGCTTTGCGGGAGATGGCGGGGCAACCAGTTTCGCCGTTGCCCGCTACACGGCGGTCGAGGCGGCGGCAGATATCAACAGCCCCGGCTTCACCGCCACCTGGATCGTGACGAAAGGGCTTACCAATGTCACCAGGACCGGCGCCATTACGGGCGGCACTATCGGGGCGAATTCGGGATTTACCATTGTGCAGCGCGGGGTGGTTTTCAGTATCGCCCCGGACCCGGTCCTGAAGTCCGGCAATACCGGCGGGGGAGATGTTCAGGGGCCGGTTATCTCCAATGCGACTCCGGCTGACTTTGCGACGGGCGCAACCGTGACCCTGTCTGTCGACACCGATGAGAACGCAACCTGTAAATATACAGAAAGCGGCGCGGGGATGGATTATAGTTTGATGAAAAATTTTTTTGATTCAACCGGTGGCACAACGCATACCGAACCTCTCGCCAACCTCCAGGATGGAACCTACACTTACTGGGTCCGCTGTCAGGATGCGGCCGGTCATGCAAACACCAGTGATTTCGAGGTATCTTTCACCGTCGGTGCAACGGCGGATTTCTCCGGCAACGTCGGGGGATTCTTCGCCGCCACGGCCTATGCCGCCGACACGTCGACCACGACAACCACGTCGACCGCCGCCCAGCAAGGGTTCAGTGCCACGACCGACAATTTTGTTGACGAGGGCAGTACCAATGACGGCAGCGGCCCCGGCAGTTTCAGCTCGATCATCAAGAAACTGAAACCCGGCACCTCCTATTTCGTCCGTGCCTATGCCCTGACCGGCGACGGCCGGATCTATTATGGTAACCAGCACATTTTCCGGACCGCTGATGCATGTTTTATCGCCACGGCAGCCTATGGCACCATTATTCATCCGTATGTCCGTTTGCTGCGCGACTTTCGTGATCGGTATCTCCTGACAAACCATGCGGGGCGGGCCTTTGTCCGGCTGTACTATCATTATTCCCCGCCGGTGGCCGATTATATTGCCGGCCGTCCCGTATTGCGCCTGATCATTCGCATCTTGCTGCTGCCCTTGATCGGCATGAGCTGGCTGGTTTTAAATTTTGATTTTTCAGGCCTGCTGGTGCTGACGGCCCTCGGCGTCATGCCGTGTCTGCTGCTCCGGCGCGCCTGGAGCAGGCATAAAATGTTGTCGATGAAGAGAACTACTTAAGATAAAAACAAGAAGAAGGACAGATGCAACAACAGCAGCGACATAGACGGCCCCTCAATGCCGGAGGCTTTACCCTGATCGAACTCATGGTGGTCATGGTTATCCTCGGTATCCTGGCCGGTCTCATCATTCCGCGTATCATGGACCGGCCGGAGGAAGCGCGGCGCACGAAGGCGGCGATCCAGATCCAGTCCCTGGAGCAGGCCCTGAAGCTCTACAAGCTTGATAACGGCCAGTACCCGACAACCGAGCAGGGGTTGCAGGCCCTGGTCGAACCGCCCACGACCGGGCAGCTGGCCAGGAAGTGGCGCAAGAACGGCTACCTGGAAAAAGGCAGGGTGCCGAAGGACCCGTGGGGGCACGATTTTATCTATATCTCACCCGGCTTGCACAGTGATTTTGATCTGATGTCCTACGGGCCGGACAATGAGCCCGGCGGCGAAGGGAAGAACGCGGATATCAATAACTGGCAACTGGAATAGTCGGCCGGGGATACCGTGGGGTCCGGGGGAAAGTTCTCGCATTGTTCAAGACAAAGGTCGCGGCCCGACAGCGGCTGCCGGCAAATGATAATGTGTAACGGATATTTGTTACTCGGCCGGTCAGGCTCCGGGGCGCCCGGTCGAACTGACATGCGCCCCGGATTTTCCGCGCCTCGGGGGTTTACTCTGCTCGAGCTTTTGGTCGTGATGGTGATTATCGGCATCGCGACCGCCTTTGTCATGCCCCGGCTGCGCAGCACGCTCTTCTCGGATCAACTTAAAGCCACTGCCCGCCGCCTGATCGGACTGATTTCTGAAGCCAGCCAGGAGGCGGTACGAAAGCAGTCCGTCATCCTGCTCCGGCTCGATATGGAGCACAACCGGGTCTGGCTGGTCGAGGCGGCCGGGGAGCGGGCAGCCGAGGGAGAGAATAGTGGGGATGACCGCAGGGTGGGGCAGCGACTGTCGGTGCCCGATTCGGTCAAAATCGTGGATGTTTCTTCCCTGTACGGCGGTAAGCGCTCCCGGGGAACAACAGACATCAGCTTCAGCAAGATGGGCTATGTCGACAAAACCTTTATTCATTTGCATGACAAGGACGGCCGGAGCATGACCATCATGCTGTCGCCCTTTGTCGGGTCGATCAGGGTAGTGGACTCCTATGTCGGGCTGAGCGACGAAAAGACACCTTTTTAGTTCCCGGCAGCCGGATAGCGGGGAAGCAAACCGGCAAGTAAAATCGGACCGAAGAACCAGGATGTTGAATCCCTGGTCATTCCCGGGTATATATATTCCTGAATCCATGAGCGTTCGAGAATGCGGCAGATGCGCCGTTATCGGGCGCCCCGCAGGGCGGCGCGGTGAAGACTAGGGATGCGCTTATTCGGCAGTAATGCAATAAATTCCGCATATTGCATGGAATGTCACCTCAAGCCGTCACGGATTCAGGGTGTTGACCTTATGACCTGCCGTGGCAAATTTCTCACCTTCAGAGGAAGCCAGGATGAAGCGATACTTTTTAATGTTTTTTTTGTGTCTTGCCGTGGCGTTTGCCTCATCCGGCGAAGCGGCGACCACGGTTTCACCCCGCCTGATTGTGCGGCAGAATTTCAAGAAACTGGTCAAGACCAACAAGTGTCCGGGCTGTGACCTGGCCGGGGCGGTTTTGAACCGGGCCGATCTCAGCGGCGCCGATCTTGAGGGGGCGAATCTGGCCGGGGCCAAGCTCTACCTGGCCGGACTCTCGGGGGCCGATCTCCGAAACGCCAACCTGCAGGGGACGGGACTGGGCGGTGCTGATCTGGCCGGAGCCGACCTGCGGGGTGCCAATCTGACCGGCGCCATATTGGCGGGCGCTTACCTGGCCGGCGCCAAAATGACCGGCAGTGTAGTCGCCGGGAAGGCATCTGCCGGGGGGGAAGCTTTTGGGCCGGCGGTGTCCCGGTCAAAAAAAGTACCTTTTATCAACGAGGTTGTCGTCGAAAAGCCGCATGGCTCCGGGAAGATGCCGTCAGCGGTGCAGCCGCCTGCCGCATCGGCCGTCCATTCAAAACGGCTGGTCATGATGGCCGATGCCCGGGTCCCGGCCGCCGGGTCCGGGCCGAAAGCGTCTCCGGCCGGGCCGGTGGTCATGCCGACGAATCCTCCGGTTGCCGCGATGACGGGGAAAAAGGACCTGGTCGAAAAATTGCTTGCTGATAATCGTTGCGTAGGCTGTGACCTGGCCGGGGTTGACCTGGCCGGCCGGAATCTGAAGGAGGCGGACCTGGAACGAGCCGATCTCCAGGGGGCCGATCTGCGCCGGGTTAATCTGAAAGAGGCCGATCTCAAGGGCGCGAATTTGCGCGGCGCCGACCTGCGGGATGCCGATCTGCGCGAGGCGGACCTGTATAAGGCGGATCTGAGTGGTGCCGATCTGACCGGGGCCAGGTTTGAAGAGGCCCTGATTGATTCGGCTGATTTTACCGGGGCGGTCGGGGCCGATCTTGCAGGAGTGACGCCGGGCAAGTAATGATTTTTTCTCCCCACTCGGTGACCTTTGGCAATAATATTCTTGACAGAAAGTTCTTTTTTCGATATACGACAAGATTCAAACCAAAATAAAAAAATCACAGGTATTAAGTGATATAATAAGGAGTTTTTAATGGCCAATCATAAATCAGCGCTGAAAAGAGATCGACAGTCCAAGGTACGCCGGCTGCGTAACCGCGCCAATAAAAGCAAGATGAACGGCGCTGTTCGCCAGGTTGAAGAGGCCCTTGTTGCCGGATCCGAGGAACAGGCCAACGAGGCCCTGAAAAAGGCGATTCCCATTATTCAGAAGACCGCCGGCAAGGGGTCGATTCATAAAAAGGCGGCATCCCGCAAGGTTTCCAGGCTGACCAGAAGGGTCAACCGGATGCAGCCCATTGCCTGAAGCCGGTGCCGGCTATATTTTAGATTGACGTGCCGGAGCCATGGAAGATTTTGTCTTCCATGGCTTTTTTTGTTTTCCGGCCGGATTAGTTCTCCATCATTCAACGCTACCGTTAGGACTTGCGCGAGATCATGTATTCTCCTGATCAGGAATCCTTTGTCCGTATGATCGGGCAGTCCGGGCTGGTGCCCGTTCACCGGACGATCATCGCCGATCTGGATACGCCGCTGACCATTTTTGCCAAGGTCGCCGGCAGCCGGAGCCATGCCTTCCTCTTCGAAAGTATGGAGGGCGGCGAGAAGTGGGGCCGTTATTCTTTTATCGGCCTGGACCCGCTGGTCACGTTTGCCAGCAGCGGTGACACGGTGACCGTGACCAAGGCGGGGAAAGACCGGGAGATCCATCGGGACTCGGTTGACCCGCTGGCCGGACTGCGGGAATTGCTGGACTCCTTCAATGCCAGTAACGACCCGGGGTTACCGCGGTTTTATGGCGGCGCCGTCGGCTTTCTCGGCTATGACATGGTGCGTTTTATCGAGGACCTGCCCGATACCCGCCCGCCCCTGAATATCCCGGACAGCACCTTCATGGTGCCTCGCCTGGTCCTCGTCCATGACAGCGTCCGGCAGAAGTTGACCGTGATCTGTAATGTACAGGCAGGTGATGCCGGCGGGGAGCGGCAGCTCTACGCCGACGCCGTCCGGCGGATTGACCAGGTCATCCTCCGGCTTAAAGGGCCGATGCCGGAAGAATTGCTCGAGCAGAGCGCTCCGGGGCGGCCCCACGAGTTCAGCTCCAACATGGATGAGCCCTCCTTTGCCGCCATGGTCGACCGGGCCAAGGAATACATCCTGGCCGGTGATATTATCCAGGTCGTCCTGTCCCAGCGTTTTCATACCCGTACCGGTTTGCAGCCCTTGACTTTGTACCGGGCTCTGCGCCATATCAACCCCAGCCCTTATCTATTTTATCTGCGCCTGGGGGAGGTGGTTCTCATTGGTTCATCACCGGAAATCCTGGTGCGGCTCGAGGATGGTGACATCGAGCTGCGTCCCATTGCCGGCACGCGGCAACGCGGCGCCACGCCCGCGGAAGACCAGGCCCTGGAGAGGGAATTGCTTGCCGATCCCAAGGAGAGGGCGGAGCACCTGATGCTGGTGGATCTCGGCCGCAACGATGTGGGCCGGGTCGCCCGCAGCGGCTCTGTCTCGGTATCCGACCTGCTGGTTATTGAACGCTACAGCCATGTGATGCACATTGTCTCTGGTGTGCATGGCAAACTGGCTCCGGGCCTGGACCAATTTGATGTGCTGCGGGCCTGTTTCCCTGCCGGGACGGTGAGCGGGGCCCCCAAGATCAGGGCCATGGAGATTATCGACGAGCTGGAGCCGGAGCGGCGGGGACCATATGCCGGGGCGGTAGGCTATTTCGGTTTTTCCGGCAACATGGATTTCTGTATTACCATCCGGACTTTTGTCATGCAGGGTGAGGATCTCTGGATCCAGGCCGGCGCGGGGATTGTCGCCGATTCGGTGCCGCAGAAGGAGTATGAGGAAACCATCAACAAGGCCAAGGGGCTGAGAAGGGCCGTTGAGCTGGCTGAGCAGGGGTTTTAGGCCGTGATTGTCATTATTGATAACTACGATTCGTTTACCTTTAATATCGTCCAGACGCTGGCCACCTGTCCGCCGGACGGCGGGCCTGACTGGCAGCCGCCGGAAATAAAGGTGTTTCGCAACGACAAGATTGAGGTGCCGGCCTTGGCCGAGCTGCGGCCCGACCGGCTGTTGATCTCCCCCGGTCCGCGGACCCCGGCGGAAGCGGGTATTTCCATTGAGGCGATCAAATATTTCGCTCCCCGGATTCCCGTTCTCGGCGTCTGTCTCGGCCACCAGGCAATCGGCGCGGCCTATGGCGGCAAGGTGGTGCGGGCGGGGCGGGTGATGCACGGCAAGACCAGTGCCATCAGCCATGATAACCGGGGCGTTTTTACCGGCTTGGACAATCCCTTTGACGGGATGCGGTATCATTCGCTGATTGTGGATAAAAAGTCCCTGCCTGATTGCCTGGAAGCCACCGCCTATACCGACCAGGGCGAGCTCATGGGGATCCGGCACCGGGAACTGCCCGTGGAAGGGGTGCAGTTTCACCCCGAATCAATCATGACCGGCGTGGGCATCGTCCTGCTGCATAATTTTCTGCGGCCCGATTATCCTGAATTGTTGCGCGGAAAAAGGATTGCCTTATGATACGGGAAGCCATCGGCAAGGTTGTGACCGGCACGGATCTCGACGAACGGCAGATGATCGAAGTCATGCGGGAGATCATGAGCGGTTCGGCCACGGCAGCCCAGATCGGCGGCTTTATCACGGCCCTGCGCATGAAGGGCGAAACCGTTGACGAGATTGTCGGCGCGGTCCGGGTAATGCGGGAAAAGGCAACCTTTGTGGATACCGGCGTCGATACCGCCGGCGGCCAGGTCCTGATGGATATCGTCGGCACCGGCGGTGACGGCTCCGGTACCTTTAATGTCTCGACCACCACCGCTTTTGTCGTGGCCGGCGCCGGGGTTCCGGTGGCCAAACACGGCAACCGGGCCATTTCCTCAAGCTGCGGCAGTGCCGACGTGCTGGAGGCCCTGGGCGTTGATCTCTCCCTGCCTGCGGAACAGGTCGGCCGATGCGTGCGCACGGTCGGCATTGGTTTTCTCTTCGCCCCCATGCTGCACCAGGCCATGAAGCATGCCATCGGCCCACGCCGCGAAATAGGGATCAGGACGATTTTTAATATTCTCGGCCCCATGACCAACCCGGCCGGAGCCAATGTGCAGCTCACCGGCGTTTTTGCCAGGGAGTTGACCGTGACCGTGGCCGCAGTGCTGGGGCGGCTCGGCATGAAGAGAACACTGGTGGTCTGGGGCGAGGGCAATCTCGACGAGCTGACCGTTACCGGCGTCTCCCATGTGGCCGATGCCCATGACGGCAGGGTTGAAAACTATACCATAGCGCCGGAGGACGTGGGGCTGCGGCGGGCAACCCTTGATGATATTCGCGGCGGCGCCTCGGCCATGGAATCCGCAGCCCAGGTGCGCGAGGTCCTGGCCGGTACGGTAGGCGCGAAGCTGGATATGGTACTGCTCAATGCGGGGGCGGCGCTGATGGCCGCCGGCGAAGCTGAGGACCTGGTCGGCGGCGTGGCCCGGGCTCGTGAAATTATCGCCTCGGGCGCCGCTCTTGAGAAACTTGACGCACTGGTCAGTTTCAGTAAGCCCTGAATTCGTGAGCGTTCGATAACGGATCCAGGCAAGCAGTAGGGTTTGGATTTTTAATCATAAGTGTTTTTAAATGATACTTGACACCATCGTTGCCAGAAAGCGTGAAGAAGTCGCGGAGCTGAAGCGCCGGGGGATCAAAGCTCCGGCCGGAGCCGTTGATCCGCCCCGGGGCTTTATCCGTGCGCTCACCGGCTTTGCCGGGGTGGCCATCATTGCCGAAGTCAAAAAAGCCTCGCCGTCCAGGGGCATTATCCAGCCCGACTTCGATCCGGTCCGTATTGCTGGAAGTTATAAGGCGGGCGGGGCGCAGGCCGTGTCAGTCCTCACGGATGTTGATTTTTTTCAGGGTTCCATCGATTTCATTCCGCTGGTGCGGGCCGCCGTTGACCTGCCCGTTCTGCGCAAGGAGTTCATCATCGATCCGCTGCAGATCCGGGAGGCCGCCGAATACGGGGCCGATGCCATCCTGCTCATCGCCGCCATCCTCGGCATCGGGGAGATGCGGGACTTCCGGCTGCTGGCCGAGGAACTTGGCATGGATGTGCTGGTCGAGGTGCACAACGAAGCCGAGCTTGAAGCGGCCTTGGCCGCCGACAGCCGTCTTGTGGGGATCAATAACCGCAATCTCAATGATTTTACCGTTGATCTTGAGACAACCTTTCGCCTGCAACGTCTGATTCCATCGACGATTCCCGTGGTCAGCGAGTCGGGGATTTCCACGAGGGAAGACATGATGCGGCTGCGGGAGGCAGGGGTGGACGCGGCCCTGATTGGAGAAAGTCTGATGCGAAGCAAGGAGCAGGGGGCGGCGCTGCGGCGGTTGTACGCAGCATGACCGCAGCGATTAATATGAGCAGAGCCCGAATACGAATCAAGATGTGCGGCGTCACCCGGCTGGCGGATGCCTTGGCCGCCGTGGCCGCCGGGGTCGACGCCCTGGGTTTTATTTTTTTTGAAAAGAGCCCCCGTTATATCGATCCGGAAGCGGCCCGGCTGATCATCGAACAACTGCCGCCCTTTGTCGATGCGGTCGGGGTCTTTGTGGACAAGAAAAACAGAGAGGTCGACGAGATCGTCCAGTACTGCCGGCTGGGTTATGTCCAGCTCCACGGCGAGGAGTCGCCCAAGTACTGTGAGCATCTCGTTCGTTTCGCCTCTCCCTGCCAGGTTATCAAGGCTTTCCGGGTGGGCAGTCATACGAGTTCCGACGAGTTTGCAGCCTATGCCCCTCACGTGAAGGGTTTTCTGCTCGATACCTTTCGGCCGGATCAGGTCGGCGGCACCGGGACGAGTTTCGACTGGTCGATGGTCGCGGACCTGGATCTGCAAAAACCGTTCATTCTCGCCGGCGGCCTGGATGTCAACAATATCGCCGCTGCGATACAGGCCGTGCAGCCTTACGGTGTCGATGTCAATTCCGGCGTTGAACAGCGGCCCGGCATCAAGGACCATCGGCTGATCAGGGAGTTTGTGTACACGGTCCGCAATTTTGATGGACCGAAAATTTAGAGTCCCGGCCAGCGCCGACGGACACCAAGTTGGTTCATAATCCTGTTTGGTTATTACTTGATCCGGCCCCGGCCGCCAACCACGAAGGCATCGGGGTAACCACGGTACTTGAGTTGTCGCGCAAAACGCCTGGCAGCGTTCAGGGACCTGCCGGTAAAGATCAGCACCCGGTAATATCTTGTCCTCCAGGTATCATTGAATCGAATGGCAACCCTGGCTCCGCCGTCGGCGAAACGATGGGCGAGTTGTTCCGCATTTTTCCGGCTTGAAAACGCTCCCACCTGCACATAGAACCAGCCGCGGTAGAAATCCTGATGTTGCAGCGCGCCATAGCGCCGGCCGGGTCTCCGGGCGGCGGTAGCGCCTGCCCGGCCAAGGGCGATAATCCGGACCCTGGCCGTTCCCTTACCCAGCATACCCAGTTTGCGGGCCGCGGCATAGCTGAGATCGATGATCCTTCTTTTGGCAAAGGGCCCGCGGTCGTTGACCCTGACCGTCGTCTCCCGGCCGTTTTCAAGGTTCCTGACCAGCAGGATGGTGTTCATGGGCAGGGTTTTGTGGGCCGCCGTGGCAGCGTACATGTTGAAAATCTCGCCGCTGGCGGTGCGTTTACCCTGAAATTGCCTGCCGTACCAGGAGGCCGTGCCGGTTTCCCGGTATCCCGCGGCCGAGTTTATCGGATAGTAGACCTGGTTGTTGATCACATAGGGGCGCTGTGTGCCCCGACCGGTTCTGGCGGGTATCCCGGCCCTGAATGGTGCGATCGGGGCGCAGGCGGCGATCATGCAGGCCAGGGAAACGCTCAGCACGAGCTGTATCGTCAGGGAGCGGCCGGTCATTTTTCAGGCCGTGTCGGCGCGGGTTTGTCAAGCAGGCCGGAAAAACGGTATCTGTACAGCATCCCGGCCGGTCCGGTGGTGTGCGGGGTGTAGGGGAGCAGGTCCGGCTTGTTGCCGGCCGCATTGTTGAACAGGACCTTCCCCTCGCTGTCATCGGCCGAGAGCCGCAGGTCAAGGATGGGACGGAAGACCTTGATGAGGCCGTCTTGGTCCCGGCGAATGATAATGTTCTCCCAACGCCGCTGGAGAAAGCCCTTGTACCAGATACCGGGCATTTTCTTACCGGTTATTTCGTCCCTCATGACCGGTATGACATCCGCATCGTCGTTCAGGCTGCGGTCGAGCAGGTTTTCAACTTCAGAGCTGGATTGCACCCTCAGATGTTCCCAGGGGCCGAAATCGTCCGTTTCGCTGCGCAGCAGGTACGTGGTGGAATCGTTGAAGCTCCACTGGGCATGGCAGACCTGGCAGGTGACCTGGCCGTCGTATTGCGCATGGGCGGGATTGACAAGCTGGGGGACGAGATATTTTTTCCCGCTATGGCGGGCCGTAAGAACCAGGCGGCCGTTTTTCACGGTCAGGTTGTCGGGCAGCGATTTTTTATGGTTCGCCCGCCACTGGTGACAGGTCGAGCAGGTCAGTTTGTCCCGCCGGTCGGCGGTCATGAGCTCGGGGCCGCTGTGACAGTCAATACAGGACAGGCCGCGCTGTTGATGGATATCCGGGACCAGGTTATGATACTCGACCCCGTAGGGCCGGATATATGGTTGACTTGTGGTGAAAGGGGTGCGATATTCCGAGCTGAAGTCATGTTCGAAACGGCCGTAATAATCGGCGCCGACCGTGTTGGCATAGTGACAGCTCAAACACTGCTGATCGCCGGGCGCCCGGATCATGGTATGACTGAGCAGTTTGCCGCCGGCAAAGGCCATGTGGCAGGCGGCGCATCCGGTCCCCCTGCGGGTATAGGCGTAATCGTCACCCGGTGAGTAGACGTGGCAGCGCAGACAGCGGCGGCGCAGCATGTCGTCGGCCAGTTGCAACTTGGTGACCGGATGCAGGACCACCGGGATTTCGGTGAGGTTTTTCAGGGTATCCATGGCCCCGAAGTGTTTCCTGACCAGGTTGACCACCTTGCTCAGGGTAAAATGCAGTGATGTCCTGATGTCCGCCACCTGTTGCGGATGACAGCGCCCGCAGGTTCTGGCCATGGAGTCAGGATGGGCCGGCCTGGCAATCAAACCTGCGTGCGCCTCTTTCTGCGAGGCGCCGTCGGGATTGCCAGCGTGGCATCTCGTGCAGGCAAAGTCATGATTCTTGCCCGGCCGGATGTCCCGGTGACACCGGCGGCAGCCATGGAGCCGGGATTGAATGCCCGGCGGCGGCGGTTTTTTTTTCGGTTTCTCAGCATTCCGGCACCCGGGAAAGAGCAGGACCAGGCCAAGCAGAAAGATGAAATTCCATTTCATAATCTTGACACTGTACCATAAAATTGATACATCAATAAAGTTCAATTTTTCGTAACGGTTCACCAGGGGCGACAACCTTGGGGGATTCTCAGCCCGTACGATTTTTCAGGCTTGGCGACAGACGATAGAGATAAGCCGATGTAGCTCAGCTGGTAGAGCAACTGATTCGTAATCAGTAGGTCAGCGGTTCAAGTCCGCTCATCGGCTCCAGTCAAGACCAGGTGCTTACCTGGTTCCTCAATATTTGTTGCGTAACAAATTGAGATAGCAGTATTATCTGCGATTCTTCCCTCTTCCGGATAAACTCCGGTTCCCTTCCCTGCCGCCTGCCCCGGGCGCAGTTTTACCAGTTTTACGGATTCAGGTAGATAACTTTACTTTTTATGTCGCTGGATATAATATAAAATTATATCGTTGAAAATAAGCCAAAAGAAATGAACCTGAATCCGTGACGGCTTGAGGTGACATTCCATACAATATGCGGATTTTATTCCATCATTGTCGAACAAACGCATTTTCCGGTCTTCACCGCGCCGCCCTGCGGGGCGCCCGATAACGGCGCATCTGCTGCGTTGGCAACTCGTTGATATCACGCCAGGATAATCAACCTCGTTGCCGCCTTGCATCTGCACCGTTCTCGAACGCTCACGGATTCAGGATGAACATAAAGAAGTTGTCAAGATAATTGACGATGACGATTGGCCGTTGCTTTGAGCTAAAGGCATTCTTCATCACTTTAAACGATTATTTGCTTTTGGGCCAGTTCCTCAATATTGTTCAAAACAATGAGGCAGCGTCCAATAATGGGATGGCCCGGATTCGAAAAGGCTGGAATTTTTTCAGGCCGGTAGCCAAATGTTAGGTGGACAATTGAGGA
>VAPE01026551.1_pt1 | contig 16250 bp, 18 predicted proteins | sample 3393911 | NCBI WGS metagenome assembly VAPE01 (sample SAMN08290436, study PRJNA428436) | hydrothermal vent metagenome | isolation source: Deep-sea hydrothermal vent chimney | place: Atlantic Ocean: South-mid Altantic Ridge | reverse complement strand
GGAAATATCACCGTTACATTCCGTGATGCCGGCCACATCCTTGGGGCCTCGTTCATTGAGATAGAGATAAGGGGGAACGGGAGGATCATCTTCTCAGGTGACCTCGGGAACAGGAACAAGCCTATTATCAGGGACCCCTCGCCCCCGGAGAGTGCGGACGTAATCGTAGTGGAGAGCACCTATGCAGACAGGAACCACCGGAGTTTTGATGCCTCGGTGGAAGAACTTTACCATGTGATCTCAGATACCTACCGGAGGGGTGGCAATGTCCTCATTCCCTCTTTTGCAATCGAACGTGCCCAGGACCTCCTCTACGTATTACGTCATCTCCATGATCAGGGCAGGATGCCCTCATGCAGGGTGTTTCTTGACTCTCCAATGGGCATTTCCGTTACAGGTATAATGAGGAGGCATCCCGAATGCTTCGATGAAGAAACCCGGAGACTCATTGAAAACCATGATGACCCCTTCTCATTTCCCGGTCTTGAGTTTACCCGTGAGTCCAATGAATCAAAACAGATAAACTTCATAAAGAGCCATGCCATAATAATTGCGGGTTCCGGTATGTGTACGGGCGGCAGGATAAAGCACCATCTGAAACACAATATCTGGAGGAAGGCATCGGCGGTTATATTTGTCGGCTACCAGGCAGAGGGCACACTGGGCAGAAAAATAGTGGATGGTGAAAAGAAGATAAGGATTTTCGGTGAAACCTATAAGGTGAATGCATCCGTGCATACAATCGGGGGTTTTTCGTCCCATGCCGACAGGGATATCCTTATTGACTGGCTCAACCACAGCATCGGAACAGACCGTATCTTCATTGTCCACGGTGAGGACGCCCCCCGGAAGGCATTTAAAAGGGAACTTGAGGCCGGGAAGGCTGCCAAAACCGTCCATATTCCACACTTTGGGGATACGTTCACGCTATAATCTGCGCGGTTTAGTCTAAAGTTTCCCTCCATAATGTCCGATAAGTATGCATGAAGACCATTAGTCATATCCGGACCCTCTTTAAGATTTTCTCTGCATGGATCAGGGGGGTTCTATCGGGGTCTAATAATAATAATAATGGTGTTGATGATTATGGTGATTATCTCGGGTATGAGTCCTTTATTGCGAGGGATGAGTATTACAAAAAGGAGGAGCCATGGTTGATAAGGAAACCATCTTAAAGGACTGTACCCTCCCGGCGATGCCCCACGTGGGAGCAAAGATACTCAGGGTGGTTAATGATCCCCGGACAAGCGTGGAGGAATTACAGGACACCATGATTTCCGACCAGGCGATTACATCAAGGATACTGATGATTGCAAACTCTGCCTATTACGGTCTGAGGCGCAAGGTGGATACACTCTCCGATGCCTTGTTTGTGCTCGGTTTCGAGGCAGTGAAGAAGATCGCCATCGCCGTTTCAACAAAGGATATTTATAACTTTCACGGCCTCATTGAACAGAAACTATGGGAGCATGCCATCGGGGTCTCAATAGCCGCCGGCCTTGTAAGCGAAAAGCAGAGTGCCTATAAGGTTTCAATAGAGGAATGCATTGTGGCAGGACTTTTGCATGATATAGGTAAAGCCGTAATGAATCGGAGTCAGCCCGAGAGGTATGCAATGGTAGTTGAGACGGTATATGAGGACCATATTCCCTTTTGCAGGGCTGAAGAGGACCTCTTTGGCTTTACACACCAGGAGGTTGGCGCCCTGCTCTTTCAGAGATGGAGACTTCCGGATGACCTCGCTACAATCACGGGTAACCACCATAAGTGTCATGAGATTGACGAATCTGACCGGGAAAGAGGTTTCTGCACGGTGATCGCCTTTGCTGATTCCCTCTGCGTACGCCTTGGTGTGGGGTACAGGGAGCCCATGCCGGACATTGTTTCCGATAATTCAGGAGTTGTTGAGGAACTGGGCCTTGACATGGGAGATATGGAAGAGCTGATAGGCATGTTTAAGGAACGGTATATAATAGAAAAACTATCCTTTCTGAATTAGTTATGGCGGTAGAGGGACTTAAAAAAGTCTTTGAGACACCGATGACCAAGGGGCGGCTTGATATCATCAGGGACAGGGATGACGAGAGACGGCGCCGGCGAAAGGGTAAGAAGAAGAAGGAAGAGAAGCGGGACAGGAGGGGGCTAATCGATATCAAGGTATGAGGTAGGAGCGTCAAAATTCCATCATAGCCTGAGAGGAGGTATATAAATTTATGATTAAGGGACTCATGAAGAACAGAAAACCTCTTAGAGAGCCGTCCGAAGCGGACAGGCTTTTAAACCTGCAGCTTTCCGAGATAGAGGAGCTTTCATCCCTGCTCATGAGCCGCATTGATGAGCGGGTAAAGACACTCAAGGAGATTGAAAAGAGGATAGATGAAAAGAAGGATATGCTGCAGAGGCTCCTGATAAGGGCGGAAAACATCTCTTTCGAATGCGAGGACCTTTCCGGTTACCGCTACAGGGAGGTGATGGTTCTTGCAGGCAGGGGGGTGAAGGTAGAAGAGATAGCAAACCTGCTTGACCTGCCTGTTGGTGAAGTTGAACTTTTAATAAACATGAGTGAGTAGCCGCGGGAGGAAAGTTTTTCCTCTCAGCGGTCTCCCTGTACGGGGTACCGTCAAATTCCCACCGGCAGAAGATACAAAGATTCACTAACACAGAAGTGACCGGCCGGATAACACCTTTTCAGTCCTCCCGTTTAAAAGCTTAAGGATTCAATGGGTTAGCACCTTGACGGGAAAACACCCCTAACCCCTCCCTCGTATTTACTGCCTTGGAATCCCTGTCGCAATTTGCTGGCATAGCAATTGCTATCCTGGAGGATGTCATGTACAAGGGAATTTACATAGCGGCATCGGGCGCGATTACCAGGGAAAGGGAACTCTCTATCATAACGAGAAACATTGCAAATGCTGCAACTCATGCCTATAAAAAGGAGAAACTATCCTTCAGTTCCTTTCTCCTGCCGTCGACGGTGGATGCCTCCTATTCCGAAAAGGTAATGACCGAGGAGTCAGGAATAATAACCGATTTTTCCCAGGGTGGGATGACCTCAACAGGTGACCCCTTTGATCTCGCCATTGAAGGTGACGGTTTCTTTGCCCTCGAAGGGAACCGTTATACAAGGAAAGGCAGCTTCGGGCTTGACGGGGACGGCTATCTGGTAAGCTCCGAGGGCTACAGGGTGCTCGGGGATGACGGGAACCCCCTGAAGATCCCCTCCGGCCGTATGGATGTCAATGAAGAGGGTTTAATAACCGTAAAGGGGATCAATGTGGGCAGGATCAATGTCGTGGATTTCCCCAAGCCCTACAATCTTCTGAAGGTCGGAGACGGCCTGTACATTACCCGGGATAATGCGGCACCGGTCAGGGCGGATGCCCGGGTGGCCCAGGGGACGCTTGAGGGATCAAATGTGAACATAATCCAGGCGATGGTAGAGATGATGAGGGCGGTCAGGGAGGTTGAGGCTTACCAGAAGATGATGAGGGCCTTTGATGAGAACTCGGGCAAGGCAATAAATGAAATAGGGAGGATATAGCAGAATGATGAGATCACTCTTTATAGCAGCCACAGGCATGGAGGCACAGAAGCTGAATATTGACGTCATCTCCAACAACCTTGCAAATGCGAACACGCCGGGCTTCAAAAAGAGCAGGGCGGACTTTCAGGAACTGATGTATCAGGAGATCAAGACCCCGGGGGCGGCCTCAGGAGATGGCGCACAGCTCCCTTCGGGGATCCAGATAGGTCTTGGCGTGAAGCCGGCGGCTATTCAGAAGATTTTTGAACAGGGCGATTTTGTCCAGACAGGGAACCCCCTTGATATGACCATCGCGGGGGACGGCTTCTTCCAGGTGGTAAAGCCCGACGGGGAGATCGCCTATACAAGGGCGGGGACATTCAAGCTCGACAGCGAAGGAAGGATCGTAACTTCAAACGGATATGCCGTCGAACCTGAGATTACCATCCCCTCTGACACAACCCAGATCACCATAGGTGAGGACGGCCGGATCAACGTCCTCCAGCCGGGAAGCAATACCCCTACAGAGGTTGGTCAGATGGAGCTTGCAAAGTTTGCAAACCCGGGAGGGCTTAAGCCTGTCGGAAACAGCCTATTTGTGGAGACTGCCTCCTCAGGCGCTCCGAACACCGGTACTCCGGGCTCTGACGGGCTGGGGGCAATACAGCAGGGGTTTATTGAGATGAGTAATGTGGACGTGGTCGAAGAGATGATCCAGCTGATAGTGAGCCAGAGGGCATATGAACTGAGTTCAAAGACCGTTCAGGCCGTAGACGAGATGCTCCAGATGACAAACAACATAAAGAGGTAAGAGAATTGATTACACTTGTACTGCTCTCAATGCTGACCACCTGGAGCCCCGAGAAGGTATTGGTGAACTACATTCTGGAGAACTACCCATGGCCCGACGTCCAGGTTGAGGCCATAGCGCCTGAAGGGGACTTCCCCGGTGAGAGGCCGTTGGAGATAGTTACCGAGAGGGGCCCTATGGGAAGGGCATTGTTCATCTTCAGGTTCTCAGGGGACAGGGAGGTGCGTGTTCACGCCCGGGTCACGGCGAGAGACCGTGTGGTGAGGACGGTCAGGTCACTTTCAAGGGGAATGACCCTGAACAGGGCGGTCCTCTATACAACAATGATGGATGTCAGGAAGACCCCGCGGGGTGCAGTCGCTTCGGTTAGTGATCTTAAGGGGAAACAGCTCAAGAGATCGCTCGCTCCGGATACAGTGGTTACGCGGGCCATGATTAAGGAAAGGCCGCTGATAAAAAAGGGTGAACGGGTATCGATTGTCTATCAGAGCGCCATGTTGAAGATTACAGCACCCGGCATTGCAAGAGAAGAGGGAGGTTCAGGCGATGGTATAAGGGTACTGAACCTTGCATCAAGGAGGATGATTGTGGGCTTTGTAACCGGGAAGGGGACTGTAAATGTCAGACCATAAATACCAGGTCTTGTTGGCCTTGTTCTTTGTCTTTTCATCCCTCGTGGTGATGGGGGGGTGTGCATCCACAAAGAGGCTGCCCCCGCCATCACCACAGTACATCTCAAAGAAGGTGCAGACAGGGAGCGGGGCCTTGACCACCCCCGGTTCGATATACGTGGAGAGGGCAAGCCTCTTTGAGGACAGGAGGGCCCGGAGGCTGAACGACCTCGTAACCGTACTTATCGTTGAGAACGTCTCGGGAAGCAAGAAGGCAGAGACAAAGACGGGAAGGGACTCATCCCTGGATGCAGGGGTTAAGGGTTTCTTTGGTGCGCCTCTTGACCTCAACCTCTCCAATTTATATGGTAAGGGTAACGCCCTTTCACCGTCTGTAAGCAGCTCCATCAAGAATGACTTTGCCGGCACGGGAACAACCTCCAGGCAGGGTACCCTGACGGGTACTATAACGGCAAGGGTGGTTGATGTGCTCCCCAACGGTAACCTCGTGATAGAGTCCAGAAAGGAGATAACCCTTAACTTCGAAAAACAGGTGCTCGTCCTGAAGGGGATTATAAGGCCTGAGGATATATCAACAAACAATACGATTGAGAGCACAAGGATTGCGCTATCCCGGATTTTCCTCGTTGGAGAGGGGGTTATAGATAACAAACAGTCCCCGGGGTGGCTCAGTGGTGTTATTGACAGGGTCTGGCCCTTTTAGGGGAAGGATATGAGTGAGATTGGAAAAAGGACGTTTTTGTTCCTGAATACACTTGTTATCGTACTGGCTTTTCTCTTTTCCGTACCTGGTTCGGCACGGTCTGAGCGGATAAAGGATATCGCCTTTGTCGAGGGAGTAAGGGATAACCAGTTAGTGGGATACGGTCTTGTAGTGGGCCTCAACGGTACGGGAGACAAGGGGAAGGCCACCCTCCAGAGTGTCGCAAATATGCTCCTCAGGATGGGCCTTACCGTCAATGCAAAGGATATAAAGGCAAAGAATGCAGCCTCGGTTATTGTAACAGCTTCCCTACCGCCGTTTCCCAGGGCGGGAAACAGGGTCGATACAATTGTCTCCGCCCTTGCCGATGCAAAGAACCTCCAGGGAGGCACCCTTCTTATGACACCCCTGAAGGGACCGGACGGAAAGGTCTACGGCGTTGCCCAGGGTCCGGTATCGATTGGCGGGTTCTCCGCCGGTGGCGGCAGGGCAAGTGTGCAGAAGAATCATCCGACAGTCGGGAGGGTCCCAAACGGGATGATAATAGAGAGGGAGATCGGGTATTCGTTGAACAAGCTCGACAGGATCAGGCTTATCCTCAGAACCCCCGACTTCACGGTGGCTTCGAACATGGTGCGGGAGATAAACAGGGCACTGAAGGGGGGCTATGCCGAGGCGATTGACCCTTCAACACTGCAGCTTACCGTTCCCGAACACTACCGGGGCAGGATTGTGGCGATGATGAGACTGATCGAGCAGATAAATGTGAATACGGATACCCCTGCGAAGGTCGTGATCAACGAAAGGACCGGGACATTGGTGATAGGAGAGCAGGTGAGGATATCCCCTGTTGCTATTGCACACGGGGGGCTCACCATCGAGGTAAAGACGGAGTTTCAGGTCTCTCAGCCGGCGCCCTTCTCAGGGGGAAGTACAGTGGTGGTTCCACAGACGGAAGTGCAGGCAAAGGAGAAGAAGGCCCATCTCGTCGAGGTTTCCGGTGCATCGCTGGGTGAGGTGGTGAGGGCGCTTAACGCAATGGGCGTTACCTCGCGTGACCTGATTGCCATCCTCCAGGCATTGAAGTCTGCCGGTGCACTTAAAGCGGAACTGGAGATAATCTGATGATTGATCCACGTATCTCCATACTGGACACGGGATACCTCCGGAATACCCCTGCCGGGGGGAAGGAGGGGGATGTTAAAAAGGCTGCCAAGGAGTTTGAGTCAATGTTTCTTTTTGAACTCTTAAAGACCATGAGGAAATCCGCAGGCGGAAGCCTCTTTGGCAAGGGACTCTCTGCCGATATATACCAGACCTTATTTGACCTTGAGATTGCACGTACTCTTGCGGAAAGGGGAACGGGCATTTCAGATCTGGTTGAAAAGAGTCTGGGGAAGGAATCGGCGACCGCAGTTAAGGATGATCTGAAACCCGCCGGTGGGGATCCCCCCGACGATGATAAAATTACCCCCGACAGGAGACTTCCCGTTGACGGGAAGATCACCTCCGGGTTCGGACAGAGAAAGGACCCGATAACGGGAGAGATACGAGTTCATAAGGGACTCGATATTGCTGCCCGGAGGAATACGGAGATCTACCCGATTGCCCCGGGCAGGGTTATCTACAGTGGTTCGCTGAAGGGTTATGGTAATATAGTGATAATCAGGCATAAGGATGGTATTGTAACAAGGTATGCCCATAACGAGAGGAACCTCGTCCATACCGGAGAATACGTCGGGGGTGACAGGCCGATCGGCCTCGTTGGCAGCTCCGGAAGGTCAACGGGACCTCACCTTCACTTCGAGGTCTTGCGGGACGGAAGGAATGTGGATCCGGCGGGATATGTATAATGGATTAAAGTTTTTTTTGTTCCGGCCGATAATAGAAGTAAATAGAAGTAAAAGGAGCTTCCCTGTCCTGAATACAGGGAATGGCAGCAACAATCAAGGAGGTTTATGATGAAGGTAACAGGAGGAAGACCTCTTGAGGGACAGGACGTTTATCTCAAGACCCAGAAGACAAAGGGCAAGGACGCAGTAGCAGAAGGCCGGAGTGGTGATGCAAAGAAGACGGGAGCGAAGGACCGTGTAGATCTCTCGGGCAGGGCACGTGAGGTTGAGGATCTGAAGGCGGAGATACAAAATATCCCCGATGTAAGGAAGGACCGGGTTGAGGCTGTCAGGAAGTCCGTTGAGTCCGGCAATTACAGGATAGACCCCGGAAAGATTGCCGGCAAATTACTTGAGGAGTTATGAAGGAGACCGGCGCTATTAACGCTATTGTAGCCATTCTCGAAGAGCAGGTGAGAGGGTATCTATCTCTCTATGATCTGCTCAAAAAGGAGAAGGCCGCTATTCTCTCTTTCCAGCCTTCAGTAATTGAGGAGATGGCAAAGCAGAAGGACACCATTGTATTGAAACTCCGTCTCCTCGAGGATGAGCGGGAGAGGCTGCTCGGTTTGATAAGGGACGGGAAAATGATGAGCATCCACGAACTCTACGAACTTACGGGGGATGAGAGGCTTCCCGGTATACGTTCGCAGCTTCTGAGTATCCTTCAGGGTATAGAGGAACTGAACGAGATTAACAGGATCATGATAGAGAGGGCATCCAGGCATGTGAGTGCATCCTCCCGGTTCTTCAATACCTACGGTTTGAATACGGAAAAACGTCCTGCTGTATCAAGAGAAATATAGAAGCCGTTCACTAAGGATTTATAGGGGTATCATCTATGTTAGGACTTTTCAATATCGGGAAATCTGCAATCTTTACGAGCCAGATAGCCCTTGATATTACCGCAAACAACATTGCAAACGTAAACACCCCTGGCTATTCCAGGAAGGAAGCCCTTCTTGATATACAGCCACCTGAAAGGACGAGGTCGGGATTTGTCGGCAGGGGCGTTACGGTAAGGCATATCAGGAGGCACTATGACGGCTTCCTCCAGAACCAGGTTCTCCTTCAACAGCAGAACCTGGGCAGGGCAAATATCCTTGGTGATGTCTACGGTGATGTGGAAGGGGTCTTTAACGAACAGCAGAGCCCCAAATTCTCTTATGCGTTCAACAGGTTCCTTAACTCCTGGCACGAGGTTGCCGATACCCCCGATGCGGTAGCACAGAGGATGGTATTGTTGCAGAATGCCGAAAGCCTTATTGTCATGACCAAGGGGATGGACCGTTCCCTGAAGGATATCCTGGCCACAAGGGCGGATGAGATAGTTGATACAGTGGATAAGATAAATTCCATAGCCGGTGATCTTGCCTCCCTGAATAAGATAATCTCCACTGTTGAGGCCGGCAGCAGCGAGCAGGCAAATGACCTCAGGGACAGGAGGGGAGCCCTTCTGGAACAGTTAAGTGAACTTGCCTCCTATACCCACTTTGAGGATGATTCCGGCAGGATCTCTGTGGTCATAGGCGGCAAGGTAGTTGTCAACGGAGAGAGCGTTCACAGCCTCGGGACGAAAAGGCAGAGAGACGGAAGCATAGATGTGGTTTACGGAAATGATAATGTCGGTGACTTCATAACAGGTGGTAAACTCTCCGGGCTTCTCTCTGCATACAAACAGACAACGGATGGTCCCCTTAAGGAGTTCCGGAGGCTTGTTGCGTCCATAGTAAAGGAGACAAATCTCCAGCACCGTCAGGGGTATGACCTGAACGGCACTACAGGTCGGGACTTCTTTACCCCCCTTGACCTCACGACCATTGATTATTCTGCGGGGGCCTCCATCACGTCATCAAACATAACCGATCCTGCTCTTCTTACCCTTGATGAATACGAGGTTCGTTTTACAGGCCCGGCCAATTATGAGGTGTATAACATTGACAGCGGCGCCATGATAACCTCGGGCGCATATTCTCCCGGGGGCTCAATATCATTTGATGGAATTACTGTCGTCGTAGACGACACGGGAGGAGGTCCCCTTACCGGTGACAGGTTCCTGGTGAGCCCACTTGCAGGGGCGGTCGAGAACTTCTCCCTTGCCGTAAGTACCCCGGATCAGATAGCAGCTGCGTCGGACAGTGCGTCCCTTCCCGGTGACAACAGAAACGCCCTTGACATGATCAATCTCTATGAGAGCGATATCAATGACCTCAAGGGGAGCGGTTTTAATGACTTTTATAATGCAGTTACGTCGATGAGCGCAAGGATGAGCGGTACTGCTCAGGACGGCAGGGGTTTTGAGGAAAGCCTCCTTCGTGAGCTTACCCTGAGAAAGGAGTCTGTATCCGGAGTTAATCTGGATGAAGAGGCCGCCAACCTTATCAGGTATCAGAAGTCCTTTGAGGCAGGGGCAAGACTCATAAAGATTACCGATGAACTTCTGAAGGTGTTGCTTAACCTATGAGACTATCGACCTTTATTCTTCATGACAGGCTTATAGATGCGTTTCAGGATAACTTCCTCAGGCTTTTTAATGCCCAGGAGTCCCTTGCAACGGGTAAGAAGATAAACAGGCCTTCGCAGGATACAATCGGTTCAGCAAGGGCCCTTGCCTATCGTGTAAGTATCAGCGCCTCCGAGCAGTACAAACGGAATATCAACGAAGCCCGCTCATATCTTGAGTCCGCAGAAGGGGTGCTGAGCAATGCCTCTTCTATTTTCAGCCGGGCAAAAGAAATAACCATCGGTGCAATGAACGCCGTTAAGGCCCCTGAGGACCGGGCGGTTATGGCAAAGGAGGTTGAAGAGCTGAGAAACGGTCTCCGCGACCTTGCCAATACGAGATCCCAGGGACGCTACATATTCAGCGGCTTTCTCACGAATACAGAGACATTTGATATAAGCGGCATCTACAGGGGAGATTCAAACCATATAGAGGTAAAGACCGGGCTCGATATACAGGTCAAGGAGAACCTCACCGGACAGGAAGTGTTTGCATACAGTCAGGGTAGTGACGAGTCCGTCCGGCTTGAAAATGGAGGGTATATTCATTATCTTCCCGGTGGCGGAACCACTGTGAATGTTGAGATCCGGGATACCGATAACACTACGGTCCTCGACTCATTCTCCTATGATAACGCAGTCCAGATGTTGGACCTTTTAGCTACGGCATTAAGCAACAACAACATGAATCGTGTGAATGTGCTCATCAAATCGGTTGATGACAGCCATCAGCAGATACTCATCAGTGAGGCTGAGGTTGGTGCACGGCTCGGTTCTCTCGATGCTGAACAGGACAGGCTCGGTGATTCCGTCCTCGACCTCAGGACAGCGCTTTCTGAAACGGAGGATGCCGATATTGCAGATGTCATTTCCGAGATTGCAAAGACCACTGTCGCCCTTCAGTCGCTCCGTAATACCAGTGCACGGGTGTTGAGCCAGTCACTACTTGATTTTCTCGGATGATTGATACATGTTTTAAATGACGCAGGTTAAGAAGCAGTGGTCTGAACAGGCCGGTTCAGTCGGGGGTTGTCTTCCCGGGATACGGAACCCTGAAGAGGAGATGCCCTGATTTAGGGAAAGGAGGCAGGATGCTGGTATTGACAAGGAGGTCAGAAGAGTCCATACGGCTTGGAGAGGACATAGTTGTAAAGGTGTTTGAGATCAAGGGGAACCAGGTGAGGATCGGCATTGAGGCGCCAAAGGGAATGAGGATTTACAGGGAGGAGCTTTTTCAGAAGATCGCGAATGAAAATATACTTTCCTCCAGGACCGATAACCTGACCTTTGGCAGATTAAAGGAGGTCTTTAAAAAGGGATGACCAGGGTAACCACGAGCAGGTTTGGCGAACTTGAGGTTTCAGAGGACCGTATTGTGCATTTCCCGGAGGGCCTTATCGGCTTTCCACGGCTGAAGCGTTACATGCTCCTCGATTACAAGGATACAAGTATACAGTGGCTTCAGGCCGTGGATGATCCGGATGTGGCATTTATTGTTGCAAACCCCTTTCTCATCAGTAGCGGGTATCAGTTTGATCTGTCCGATTCAGCAAAGGAGGTCCTTTCGGCTGAAGACCCTTCCGGTCTTGTAGTCCTGGTGATCCTGAGGGTCGAGGACGAAAAAAAGGTAATTGCCAACTTCCATGGTCCTTTAGTTCTTAACTCCAAAAACATGATGGGGATTCAGCTTGCCCTTGAAGACAGCTCGATAAACAAATACACCAGGGTTGTCGATCTGGCGTAAAGTCAAGCTCTCCGGCCAAAGGCCGGAGCTTTCGGCAAGGTGCATTGTAAGGGCGGTATTTTAAAAATGCTAATAATCAATGTCTTGAGGTTTTCCTGATCCACTATGTCTGATAATCTCGGTATAGTTGTTGGTGGCGGTCCGGCTCCGGGGATCAATGGTGTAATCAGCTCTGCAGCCATTGAGGCGATAAACTCCGGCCTGAATGTCCTCGGAATACGTGACGGGTTCAGGAGGCTCTATGCCGGTGACATGGAAGCCGCCCGCCCCCTCAGTATAGAGGATGTCTCCATGATACATATCAGGGGGGGCTCGCTGCTGAGGACGTCAAGGGATTACCCCGCCAGTCTCAAGGTAGGACTTAAGCGGATGATGAAGACCCTCTTTGCCCTTAATATCAGATATCTTATCACTATAGGCGGGGATGGGACTTCCTATATGGCCAGGCTCATTGAAAGCGAGTCCCTCGGCAGGGTTTCCGTGGTCCATGTTCCAAAGACCATAGATAATGACCTGCCCCTGCCCGGAGGGATGCCGACCTTCGGGTTTGAGACAGCGCGGGACCTTGGTGTAAAGCTGGTGAAAAACCTCATGGAGGATGCACGGACGATGGGACGGTGGTATTTTGTCACCACCATGGGCAGATATACAGGGCACCTTGCCCTTGGAATCGGTAAGGCCGCAGGTGCGACAGTGATTGTTATCCCGGAGGAGTTTTCCGAAAAGAGGCTTTCCTTCAGGAAGGTTGCAGATGTACTGGAAGGGTCGATAATTAAGAGGCTGTTTTTCAGGAGAGACTATGGGGTTGCTATACTCGCCGAGGGGATAGCAGACAAGTTGAACCTCGCGGAACTAAAGAAATATGAAGAGATAACAAAGGATGAAACAGGGAGGGTCAGGCTTTCCGAGATACAGCTCGGAAGGGTGATGAAACACTTTGTGCAGGAGGGCCTTGAGAAGAGAGGGATAAGGACAACCATCGTTGACAAAAATATCGGTTATGAACTAAGGGCTGCCGATCCGGTTCCCTTTGATGTGGAGTATACGAGGAACCTCGGTTACGGGGCGGTCAGATATCTCCTGAAGGGTGGTTCAGGTGCCATGATCGTCATGTACAATGGGCATCTGAGGCCGATTCCACTTAAGGACCTTGTGGATCCACTTACCGACAGGACAAGGATCAGGAGCGTGAGCATAAGGTCGGAGGGGTATGAGGTTGCAAGAAAGTATATGATAAGACTGGGCAGGACCGATTTCCGGAAAGAGAGGATCGGGGGGCTTGCAGAGGTTGCCGGGATGACGGCCAGGGAGTTTAAGAAGAGGTTTTACTATCTCGTCAGGAATGATCCCCCCGGTTTTTGATGCCTTGATGGACTCGTTAAAAGTCCATCGTACCGCATTACGATGCCATCTTATCTGTTTCCCGTCAAGTCCCGGTAGAACTGTTCATTATCGGAAAAGAGTAACCCGTCAGCGTAGGTGATTTTCCCTTCAAGATATAGCCTTGCAAGAGAGGAGTCGATCGACTCAAAATCTTCGGTGCCGCTTAACATCTGGGTTCTTATCTGGTGCGTTTTCGCCTCCCTGATCAGGTTTTTAATCTTGTAGCTGTTTATCAGTTTTTCAAAGGCAATGATTCTGTTCTCTGTTTTCTTCAGGGGGACAAGCCTCTGGGAAAAGATAAGGATGAGGGAGTCTGCAAGCTTGGTCCTTATGATATTCTGCTGGTGGGGAGGGAAGATGTTGATCATCCTGTCTATTGTTGAGGTTGCATTGATTGCATGTACAGTGCTGATCACGAGATGGCCCGTGTCGGCAGCGTGCAGTGCAATCTCGAAGCTCTCGATGTCCCGTAGTTCCCCGATAACGATGACGTCGGGATCCTGGCGGAATATATGACGCAACCCTTCGGAGAAAGACTCTGTGTCAAGGCCGATCTCTCTCTGGTTGACGTTGCTCTTTTTGTGCTTGTGAAGATACTCTATCGGGTCTTCAAGGGTTATTATGTTGCATCCCCTGTTTGAGTTGATAATATCCACCATAGCGGCAAGAGTTGTCGTCTTGCCGTGTCCCGCTGGGCCGGAAACAAGGATAAGCCCCTGTGGTTTAAGCGCATAGTCCCTGAGCCATTCAGGGAGGTTCAACTCGGCAAGGGTGGGTACGATCTCATTGATATACCTCAGTGTTACTGAGACGGACCGCCTTTGACGGTAGACGTTCACCCGGAATCTCCCTATATCCGGGTAGGTAACGGCAAAATCGTGATCTCCACTCTCTACGAAAAACTCCCAGTCGCTTTCGGGCATCAGTTCACGGGCATAGCGTTCACAATCAGCAGGGGTCAGGTACTCCATATCCGCACGTTTCAGTTCATTGTGTATCTTTATGGAAGGTGGAACCCCGGCAGCAAGGAGCATATCGGTTGCAGTCGACTTTGCAAGGTATTTAAGGAGCGACAGGAGTTGGGGGCTTTTCTGTTTAGCCTTCTTCGGGGACTTTTCACGCATGCTTGAGGCAACATCCTTTTTCGGATGTGATACAAGGCTGTTTATTGCGGCCTCCATCTGGGAAGATGGTACGACTACAGGGTGTACCTTCCTCCCGAGGGAGAATTCGATATCGTTGAGCGCCATCATATCGTTGGGATTTACCATGGCAAGAGTAACGAAGCTGTCATCGATAGCTATAGGTATGAGCTTCATCTTCTTGATCTTGTCAATAGGGATCAACTTCAGGACATCGGGATCCAGGTCGATATTCATGAGGTTTGCAGAAGGCACCCCAAGCTGTTTGCTAAGGAAATCAAGGAGGACTTCAGTGGTGATAAAACCCCTCTCGACCAGGATAGAACCGATCTTAGCGCCGGTCTGAGCCTGTCTCCTCATTGCCTCCTTGAGTTGATTTGATGTTATAAGACCATGCTCGACAAGGAGGTCACCGAGTTTCTGCCTGGATTTCCTGTCTGCCAGCCCCATAGTACTTTCTACCATATTCCGTGTGGTTTGTCAATAAAAAAGATTATTCCGGTCCCTTTACCTTGCTTGCAACCGGAAGCCGGAACCCGTTACCGTCATCTGCCGGAGTTCCACTTCCCACACTGTGTCGCAATCCTGAAAACGCATATTATGTCATTCTGAATCCTGTGCCCCGAGAGGCTTCGGGTATCATTTCAGGGATGACAATTGTGACACAGCATGTTCGTTGGAATGACATTTACGATTGAGGCGGTTAATCTATTCCTGTCTCTCTATTATTCGATTTGTTTGGATCTCCGCATGTGCAGATAGGATTTACGTCCCGAATTAGGCCTTCATGTTTTCATGGCAAGTTTATTAAATTTTCAATACCCCACCCCGAAATATCGGGACGGCGGGGAGTTTTCATTCGTCTGAGGGGCCTGCTTAGCGGTGCTTTTCCCTGATCCGGACTTCGTGGTCGTGCTTCCCCTGTCTTATTTCACATAGATCCGGAAACTTATTCAGGAAATCAGAGAAATTCTTACAGCCGTAATCGGATTCATCGAAGGTCGGATCAAGTCTTTTAAGCATCGGACGTATTGCGGCCTTGAGAACCCACGGCTCTCCGGTGTTGCCGGACAATCTGATGATCGCACGTTTTATTAAATCAGATCCCCTTGTGGTCGTTTCGTTGCTGTTTTGCCCCTGTTCAGAGACTTCTTCTATCAGTAGTGTTTCATAATATCTGAATTCATCACAACTGTTTGCCCAATGTTTATTTGTTGTTTTTTTGCACCCGATACCGACAAGTGTTTTTCCGCCGGCTTTCACCTTTTGAGACAAAGGCATGAAATCGCTGTCACCCCCTATAATGACAACGGTTTCTATGTGGGGAAATCGCAGAATATCCTCCACAACATCGAGAGATAACTTGATATCTGCGCCGTTTTTGGCTGATGAGCCGGGAGGAAACAACTGAACCAGGTCGATAGCGTTTTTCAATAGCGAATGTTGATATTTAAAAAACCACTGCCAGTTGCAGTAGGCCCGATTTATTACAATCGTTCCGAACGATGAAGCAAAATCGACTAAGGACTGTACATCAACCAGTTTTTCCTGTGCGGTGGACCTGTTTTTGACTTTGCTGTAACTCCCTTTTCCATTTTTCGAATCATAGATGCTTGCATGGATATTTTCAAAATCCCAGTAAATTGCAACTGTATTGTTTTCCATTATTACCTCTCAAATCGTAGACTACGTAGCTAACACTTGCGGGTAACAGGAGGCAAACACCGCGGAGTAATCAGCCCTCGATTACCTCCGGCCGTTATGCAGAGCAGAGCCTTTAAAAAACCGCAACGCTGTTTGCCGTCCGTGTTCACCCCATTGTCTACGCCCGTCATTGGCGTGAGCTGATGGGGTGCCGGTAAAGCATACGTTATATTCTGAAATATAACGCAAAAGGTTAGTGAAAGGCAAGGGC
>VAPE01008422.1_pt1 | contig 16327 bp, 17 predicted proteins | sample 3393911 | NCBI WGS metagenome assembly VAPE01 (sample SAMN08290436, study PRJNA428436) | hydrothermal vent metagenome | isolation source: Deep-sea hydrothermal vent chimney | place: Atlantic Ocean: South-mid Altantic Ridge | reverse complement strand
CCGCACCGGGACCGGTCCGGAAAAAACAAGCCGCCATAAAACCCTTAGCGCCGACCGGACAGTTGCCAAAGCCGACCATGACAGGAGGCACGGCGCCGGTCATCAAGTCCATTACCTTTGATAACCGTTCAAGCCGCGGCGAGATGATCAGCTTTCAACTCAACGGGTTCTATCCGCCGACGGTCACGGGGCTTGAAAAAAATTCTCCTCGGGTCGGCTGTGACTTCAAAAACGCCACGGCCTCTGAGTCGGTCAAAAAACTCATCGAATGTAACGGTAAATATATAAAAAATATCCAGGTGGAACCGTCTCACAACCCGGACAAGGTCAAGGTCGTCTTGAATCTCGTTCCCGGCCGCAAATACGATCTGCAACAGATCTTTTTCAAAAAGGACAACCTCTTCGTCATCATCGTCAATACGGTCAACAAAAAAATCATTCTCATCGGGGACTGACCCTGCCGGAGCAATCTCTGAAAAAAAATCCGGGAGCCACCAGGCTGTCCCGGCGGGCGGAATTATTTTATCCTGAATCCGTGAGCGTTCGAGATTACATGGAATGCCACCTCAAGCCGTCACGGCTTGAGGTTTATCTTGTGGACCTGATAATGAACCGGCAGAGCCAGGCGAAAGGTTGCGGCCGGCAGAACCGCCTCTGAAAGAATACGGTCAAAACGGATTCTGATCGTGCCTGGGATTGCGGCACCCTTGATCTCCAGCTCTTCCGGCCAGGGACATCCCGAGTCATCCTTCGGCCGTACCGCCCCGCTGTAGGTGACATCCAACAGGATGGCCCGGTCCCGGTCCGTAACCACATGGCGCAGTATCCGGCCGGCAGCGGGATCAAAGAGAACCTGGTGCCGCAGGCCGCCGGCGGCGCTCAGGATGATCCAGGGCCAGGGGCTGTTTTTCCCCAGCCGCACATCGTCCACCCGCAACTCTCCCGGCTGCAGACCGCCGCTCAGCCAGAAAAAAAGTTCTTTCGGGCTGATCCCTTCGGGAACATATTTGCGCCAGAACGGCGAGGTAACCGGGCCGGTATAGCCCTCACCCTTGAGAGTATCAACCGCAGTAAACGTAACGCCGTCACTGACGATGATAAAAAGCGGCCGGCCCAGCGGATCAACCGCGGTGTAGCGCAACATTGCCGGTTTCTGAATCTGCAGCATCCCCCGGACCGTTGCCCCGCTCCACAGCGCCTGCCAGCTCAGGGTGACATCGGCATCAACCGACCGCGCACATTCACGGTCGAGAAAATCCTGAAACCGTTTGAGCACCAGTGTCTTGGCGTTACCGGCAACCGGAGCGGTAGACGGCAGCCGCCCGGCACAGCCGGCCAGAAGAAAGCCGCAGACCAGGAACAGGGCTCCGCACCGCCTGAACATAGACGCTGTCGGCCCGCGCTTCACAGGTGCTCCTGATTCTCCAGGAGATTCACCTTTTTCTGTAATGACTCCCTCGCCTTGTCACCTTTCTTCAGCAGACTGATTGCCTTGCGATACGCCGCCAGGGCCTCCTTGGTCCGGCCAAGCTCCAGCAGAACATCGCCCAGATGGGTATAGATTGTCGCATCATTCGGCGAGAGTTTGACGGCCAGTTCGAGGGCCGCCAAGGCCTCCCGGTTTCTGCCCAGCCGATAATAGACCCAGCCCAGACTGTCCCGGATATAGCCGTTTTCAGGCATCAGGTCCACTGCCCGCTTGATATAGCCCAGCGCCTGATCAAGATGAATACGCTTGTCGGCCCAGGAGTACCCCACATAGTTCAGGGCCTCGGCCTGCCGGGGCTGCCGCTTGATAACCCGCTGCATCACCGACAGGGCCTGTTCCGGTTCGCCGATGTTATCCAGGAAAAGGCCGTACGCGTACAGCAGCTTATCATCATCGGGATAAAGGGCCAGACCGCGGTCAAAGGCACGCCGGCCCAGGTCCTTCTTGCCCTGTACCTGATACAGCCGCGCCAGCAGGACGAACATGTCCGGGCTGCGTCCCTTGCCGTCCTTCCGGCTTATGACCCGTTCAAGCACTTCCAGGGCCTGTTCCGGCTTCTTCTGTTCTCGCAGAATGCGCACCTGCAGAAACACGGCGTTCTTATACTCGGCAGAGTCCCGGCCGATCAGTTTCAGCTCGGCCAGGGCCTGATCATACCGCTTGGTCTGAAAATACAAAATGGCCAGCAGATACCTGGCCCGGGGCATATTTTTACGCCGCAGGGAATCCCGCAGGATCCGGATCGACTTGTCATACTCCTTGAGCCGGGCATAAAGACGGGCAATGGTCAGGTCAACCTGCTCCGGATGCAAGGTGATGGCCCGGAGTCGGTTCAATTCGGCCAGGGCGGTCTGGTCCTTGTGCTGCAGCAGGTAGACATTGATCAGGGCGATATGCGCCTTCTCGTTTTTCGGGTCTTTGGCAATGATTTTCCGATACGTCGCGATCGCGTCCCCGTAGTGTTTCTCCAGCAGGTAGACGTTACTGATCTCCAGGAGCAGGTCTTCAGACCAGTTGATTTTCAAGGCCTTGTCATACTCGGCCAGGGCATCGTCGTACTGCTTGAGGCTCAGATAAAGACGCGCCAGCAGGACATGGGCCGGATACGATTGGCTGTTGACGTCCAGGATCTCCTGCAGGGCCTTCCGGGCCGCAACCGGTTTGTTCCGGTTCCGGTACAGTTCGCTGAGCAGCAGCAGGGCCGCGTCTTGTTTGGGATGCTGTTTATGGACGATCAGGTACTGTTTGGCGGCTTCGTCGTACCGGCCGAGCCGGATCATGATTTTGGCCAGCAGCATCCTGCTGCCCGCCTCCCGGGGATTTTCGTCAAGATAGCGCTTCAGCCAGGCGACCGCTTCCTTGCCTCGATCCATGCGCAGAAGGAGGACCGGTATCTTGCGGGCTATATAATCCGCCTGCGGATCGCAGATCAGGGCCTTCTCGTAGGCCTCCAGGGCCTCTTGGTGATTCAAGGCAAGTTCGGCGTGCCGGCCCCAGAGAAAATAAAAATAGGAACAGCTGTGATCGACACTTTCCGCCTGACCGGCGGCGGCCGCCATCTGAGCAGCGCCCGGTTTAACCAGGGAGGTGGCCGGCTGACACCCTGCCGCGAGCAGAAGGCCGAACAACAGCGGCACAATCAATAGGGGTTGAAACCGTTTCATGGAGATGTGCATCGATATGCTTTTTCCCGCAGCAGGTTATCCACTGCTGTTCGTATTTTTTCCTGGACATGCGCCAGCGCGGGCGCTGCGTCGATTCTCTTGATACACGGGTCCCGGAATGACTCAAAAAGCGCGGCCACCCGGCAAAGCTGTTCTTCCTGTTCAAATTCGTTCAATTTTTCGCCGCGCAGATCCCGGATACGGGCCAGGCTGACTTCCGGCTTCATGGTCAGGAGAATGACCATATCCGGTCTTGGCGCGAAACTGTTTCTGGCCAGCACCTCGTCCGGGTCCAGGCCGGCCGCCCCCTGGTAGGCCGCGGTAGAGAAATAGTAGCGATCGGTCAGGACGATATGGCCGGCCGCGAGACCGGGTTCGATGACCTCCCGAACATGCTGCCGGCGATCTTGGACAAACAGTTCCAGTTCTTCCTCCGGGCTGCATTGGCCGCGGTCCACATAGAGTTTCCTGATTTTCCTACCGAGGGGACCGTCAGTCGGCTCACGGGTTTCAATCACCGTGCAGCCCCGATCGCGCAGATAATCGGCAAGCAGGCGGAGCTGGGTGGATTTCCCCGTGCCGTCAATCCCCTCAAAGGCGATGAGAATACCCCGGTGCACACCGTACATCATCAATACACCCTGTTCATCCGGTTGGCAACAATACGGGCGGCCAGGGCCCAGGCCGCCTGCAGGCTGGAGCAGTCGGCCCTGCCCTGCCCGGCGATATCATAGGCCGTACCGTGATCCACGGAAGTCCGGACGATGGGCAGGCCGAGGGTGACATTAACCCCGTCGGCGAAGTGCACCATTTTAAAGGGAATCAGTCCCTGATCGTGATACATGGCGACCACCGCGTCAAACTCCCCTGCCGCCGCCCGGTGAAAAACCGTATCCGGCGGCCAGGGCCCGCTGACGACAGCCTCACCGCCGCAGGCCTCAATGGCCGGGGCAATGATCTCAAGTTCCTCGTCGCCGAACATCCCCTGCTCACCGCTGTGCGGATTGAGTCCCGCCACCGCGATTCCGGGGCTGGCGATGGCAAAATCTTCCCGCAGGGCCCGGGCGGTGATCCGGATGCACTCCTTCACCGATTCGCGGGTCACCAGGGCGGGAACCCGACTAAGCGGTTCATGGATGGTAACCAGGGTCACCCGGAGACGGTCGCCGGCCATCATCATCAGGTAGTGATCGGCCCCGGTCAGGTCGGCCAGCATCTCCGTGTGTCCGGGGTACGAATATCCCGCCAGCCGCAATGCCGCCTTGCTGATGGGACAGGTCACCATGCCGGACAACACCTTGTTCTGAATCAGCCTGACGGCCTCTTCAATATACCCGGCCATGGCTCCGGCGGTGTCCTCGTCCGGCCGCCCCCAGCGCAGCCGGCCGATCTCCAGGGAAGACCGTGCCCGGACCGGAATCGTCCCGGCCTTTATTCCATCACCGGGGTGCCAGGAAATGACCGGGGCCGGCAAACCGAGCACCGCCGCCGTATGGACCAGAACGCCCGGATCACCGAGCACCACCGGCAGAAAATCGCCGCCTGCGGGGTGCGCGGCAAAAAACCTGAGAATAATCTCCGGGCCTATCCCGACGGGACAGCCCATGGTTATACCTATCAACGGCGTCATATTATATAAGTGCGCAACAAGTACAATTGTATGGATTCCCGCCTGCGCGGGAATGACGGGTTCTGCGCTCTGTTTGTCATTCCCGCGCAGGCGGGAATCCAGTCATTTTATCAACATTTATTGATATGTTACCATGTTATTGGTGAACTCCGCTCAAACGATTCGTCTCAACCACGAAACTCAAAGGCATCCTTGATCACCTCAACCCGAGGGGGACCACCTTTTTTCAGTTCAACCGCCACCACGTCAAAACGGGCCGGCCGGTTTTCCTCTTTATGCCGGGTGATGTAATCAAGCGCGACGCGCGATATCTGCCGCTGTTTGCGTCCATCCACGGCCTCGAAAGGATTGCCGAAGCGGGCGGTCTGCCTGGTCTTTACCTCGACAAAGACCAGTACCGCGCCATCCTCGGCGATGATATCGATCTCGCCGAAACGGCGGCGATAGTTTCTGACAATAATCCGATAGCCCCGGTCCAGGAGGAATGCCGTTGCCGCATCCTCGCCCGCCCGGCCAGTGGGACCTGTCGCCCCCGTTTTCTCTTTTTGCAATTTACCAGGAAAGAAAGACAATGAGAACCCCTTTCAAAAAATCCAACAGTTCGGCAAGGGCGACAACCTCGGAAAATACTCCGCCCGTACGAGTTCACAAGTGCCTTGGATTCCGTTGGAACTCCGGATCTATCCCCGACGGCTGCGAGGAGGCCCAAACGGGCGGAGATGAAGTGCGGGTGAACTCAGACAAAAAATTAATGGCGGAACTTCTCAGGGTGTGTTGAGGATGGCGGTCGGTCCGCCCGGCGTAACGAGCGGCACTCACCATAGCTCCAGTTGTTGCGGGGGGGTCAGCTCATGCTGATCAGGCAAAAACTCGCGGACGCCCCGAAAGGTCCGGCGATGCAGGGGACAAGGGCCATACCGTTCCACGGCCCGGCGATGCTCGGCCGTGGCATACCCCTTGTGGCGGGCGAAGTTATACTCGGGATAACGTTCGTGATATTCGACCATCAACCGGTCGCGGGTCACCTTGGCGATAATGGAAGCAGCGGCGATAGATGCACTTTTGGCCTCGCCCCTGACCAGGGCCTGCTGGGGCAGATCGATGGGGGCCTTGAATCGACCGTCCACGAGCAGAAAATCAGGCAGGCCCGCCTCCGACCGGCCGGCCATGTCGGAAACCGCTCTGATCATGGCCTGCAAAGAGGCCTGCAGGATATTGATCCGGTCGATTTCCGCCGCCGGGACAACGGCAACGCCGATCCGGGCGCCACAGGAATGAAGAGTCTCGAAAAGAGTCTGACGTCGTGCGGGAGACAGCTTTTTCGAGTCCTCGAAACTCTGATAATCACAATCAGGGGGCAGAACGACGCAGCCGGCCACCACCGGTCCGGCCAGCGGCCCCCGGCCGGCCTCATCAAGTCCGGCCACGCATGGGTAGCCGTTGCCGATCTGGAGGCGTTCGTAATAAAGGGTATCGCCATCCTCTTTGCGGACCGACAAAAAAGAGGCCCAACGTTTCTTAACCATCGAAAAGATACCTTGCGCCTCGATTTTGGCCTGCAACCTGAATCCGTGACGGCTTAAGGTGATAAATTTATGCAATATATAGAATTTATTGCATTATTGCGGAATAGACGTATTCCCCGATCTTCACCGCGCCGCCCTGCAGGGCGCCCGATAACGGACTCGGGGAAAGTACAGGCAAAAAAACCGTTTCCGGATGGGCACTAAAGAATACGACGCTCCTTGATGCGCGCCTTCTTGCCACGTCGTTCACGCAGATAAAAAAGACGGGAACGGCGAACCCGGCCCAGACTGATCACCTCGATCTTTTCCACCCGGGGCGAATGCAGAGCAAAGGTCTTTTCCACGCCGATGCCGTGAGAAATTTTACGCACGGTAAAGGTCGCGTTCATCTTGCCGCGCTTGACTTTCAGCACCACGCCCTGGTAATTCTGCACGCGTTCCTTGTTACCCTCGATGATCCGGATATGGACGTTAACCGTGTCGCCGGCGCGAAAATCCGGGTGATCAAAGCGCATCTGCTCCCGGTCGAGCATATCAATAATATTCATAGCCATAATTTCCTGTTTTACGGGTGTTTCCCGAAGGATGCCTCCACACCATCCGCCAGCATAGACTCTATGCCCGATCGTATCGTTGCAAGAGTTTCCCCCGGGTTCATACAGCCCCTGGTGAACTTTTACGTATTGTTTCTACAAAAAAAATTAAAAAATATAAATAAAAAATATCGTTGACCTTATTGCCGCGATTCCGCCTGCTCTTCCGGAATGGCCAGCAAGCGATCCAGAATAATAGATACCGCAGACCGAACCGAAAGATGATTAAATTCGCCAGCCCCCCTCAGGGGCGGCAAGGTTGCATCAACCGCTGCCAGGGCAGCCGGAGCAAGGCCCCAGGCCGTGCCGAAAAGCAGCAACAACGGTTCGCCTTGACGCACCTGTTGCCGGACCGCGGAATACGACAGCGTGTTCCGTTGCCTCTTGGCGCCGGTAGCAAGGACCAGCGGCTTCCGGCCCCACTTGCGGGCGGTCCCGGCCAGGACCTCATCCAGGTCTGCACAGACCCGGATAATGGACAGGGCCTGTTTGCGGTCCGGGTTGACCGAACCACCATACCCCTCGGTCCAGTGCCGAACAATCTTTTCGGCCAGTTCCCGCTGCCGGGCATAGGGCGTAACGACCCAATAGGTATCGACGCCATAGGTGCATCCGGCCCGGGCGATGTCATGCAGATCAAGGTTGGTGACCGCCGAGCCGATGATCTCGCCGGAGCGATTCACCACCGGGTAATGGATGAGCGCCACGTCCAGCCTGACCGTCCTGTCAGCCGCCATGGACATTAAGCGCCTCGGCAACCTGTGTCAGCAACCCGGATTTTTCAAGGAGCTTCCGTTCATTGGCGGTGAAGCTCACCCGGGCCAGCAGTTCCGGACGTCGTTTCAAGGTCTCGCGCACCGACTCCAGAAACCGGTATTTTTCAATTTCCGCATGATCCCCGGAAAGCAGGATCTCCGGGATCTCCATTCCGGCAAAGACCCTCGGTCTCGTGTATTGCGGATGCTTCAGCATCCCCCGGCTGAAGGTGTCGTTCCGAGCCGAATCCCCGCAACCGAGCACCCCAGGCAACAACCGGGTTACTGAATCGACAATAACCATGGCTCCTATTTCCCCGCCGGTGAGGATATAATCGCCGAGGGAAATTTCCTCGTCAACGCAGCACTGGCGGACCCGCTCATCGACCCCTTCGTAGCGGCCGCAAACGAGAAGCAGGCGTTCATACCCGGCCAGCCGCTCGGCCGTCCGCTGGCAGTAGGTCTTGCCCCGCGGCGAGAGCAGGATAACCCGGCCCGGTTCGCCTTGCTTGCGGACCGAGTCAAGGGCGGCGACCAGGGGTTCGGGCTTCATGACCATGCCTTCACCGCCGCCGAAGGGACGATCATCGGTCATTTTGTGCTTATCCATGGCAAAGTCACGGATATTATGCAGATTGACGGTGATCCGGCCCTGCTCAATCGCCCTTCTGATGATCCCCTCCCGCAGGGGAGAGGCAAAGATCCCGGGAAAAATGGTCAGAATGTCAAACAGCATGGCCTTGTACCGGTCAGGACTTGTTTATCTCAAGCAGCCCCGGCGGCAGGTTCAGCACCACCTCGTTTTCATCAAGGCGGACCAGAAATTCGCCGGCGAGCGGAATCAGGTACTCGCGGCCGTGATCCATCACGGTCAGGATATCGTGGGCGGCGGTTGCCATAACGCCCTTCACCAGTCCCAGTTCCCTGCCCCCGTCGGTCACCGCGCGTTTGCCGACAAGATCGCTCCAGTAGTATTCGCCTTTTTTCAGCCCCGGCAGATCCCGGCGCCGCAGCCAGACCGCACTGCCGACCAGGAGCTCCGCCTCGTTCCGGGTGGCAACTCGGCTTAATTTCAGCAGAGCCAGTTTCCCCAGGATCCGGCTCGACTCGACGGCATAAGGTATCCGCGCCTCATCTTCACCGGCGGCAAGAAATATTTTTTTATAGCCGAGAAAATTGTCCTGCTGACCGGAATAGGGATAGACCTTGATCTCGCCCCTTATCCCGTGGGGTTTAGCCACCTTGCCAATCAGGACATACTCTCCGGCATCCGTACCGGCGGCGGTCATTGTTACTCGAGAATCTCAAGCCGGGAGCGCTTATCCAGCTTCCCGGCGGCGGCGGACAGGACGGACCGCATGGCCTTGGCCGTTCTTCCCCGTTTGCCGATCACCTTGCCGAGATCCTCTTTGGCCACGCGCAACTCAATGATAATAGTGTCGTCCTCTTCCCTTTCCGTCACGGCAACGGTATCGGGGTGATCAACCAGACGACCAGCGATATAGCCGATCAATTCTTTCATCAGGCGGTCTCTGCCGAGGCGGCTCCATGTTGCTTGATCAGGCTCCGGACGGTCACGGTCGGCTCTGCTCCCTTGCCAAGCCAGACCCCCAACTTTTCCGTGTCGATCTTGATCACGGCCGGCTCCTTCATCGGGTCATAGGTGCCGATAATATCGAGAAACTTGCCATCCCGTTTTGCCTCGCTGCTGGCGACAACAATACGGTAGAATACCTTCTTTTTTCTGCCCAACCGGGTTAAACGAATTCGTACTGCCATTGGTCTGGTTTTCCTCCTGGAATCAATTGCGCAATCAGGATTAATCCTGGATACCTTCTTTGTTTCTTATCAACCGTCCGGCTGCAAACTAGCTGCAAACTATATTGCGGACGAACACTATCGAACAAGTCCCTTGGGCAGTTTGCGCCGCTTGCCGCCCTTCGCGACAACGGACTTGCCCTTGAATTTTTTCATCATTTTCAACATCATGGTATAACTTTTAATCACCCGGTTCACCTCACTCACTTCGGTGCCGGACCCCTTGGCGATCCTCTGTCGACGACTGGCATTGATAATCTGGTGATGATTCCGTTCTTTTCTGGTCATGGAACGGATAATCGCCTCGGTTTTGGACAACTCCTTTGCATCCGGCTTAGGGGCGTCCTTGACCTGCTTGAGCTTATTGATGCCCGGAATCATGCCCATGAGCTGTTCCAGGTTGCCCATCTTTTTGATCTGCTGGATCTGCTCGAGAAAATCCTCCAGGGTGAAGGCATTTTTCCGAATCTTTCTGGCCAGCGTCCGGGCCTTCTTCTGATCGACAACCGCTTCGGCCTTTTCAATGAGCGACAGAACGTCGCCCATGCCGAGTATCCTGGAGGCAACCCGGTCCGGATGAAAAATTTCCAGGGCCTCGAGCGATTCGCCCATGCCGACAAACTTGATGGGCTTGCCGGTCACCTTTTTGACGGAGAGAGCGGCACCGCCACGGGCGTCACCTTCCATCTTGGTGAGCACGACACCGCTGATCTCAAGATCAGTATTAAACTTATCCGCGACCGTGACCGCGTCCTGGCCGGTCATGGCGTCGGCGACAAACAGGACTTCGGACAACGGCACGGCGGCGCTGATATCCTGCAGCTCCCGCATCAGGACCTCATCAACATGGAGGCGGCCCGCGGTATCGATAATGACCGTATCGTACTGCTTCACTTCCGCCTCGGCCAAAGCCCGGCGGCTGATGTCCACGGGTTTGTCTTCAGGAGTTGAGGCAAAAACCGGGACCCCGACCTGTTCGCCGAGGACCTGCAACTGTTCAATGGCCGCGGGCCGATAGACATCCGCCGGCACCAGGAACGGCCGGCGGCCCTGGCCCTTGAGCCGGGCGGCGAGCTTGGCCGCCGTCGTGGTTTTACCGGAACCCTGCAGACCGGCCAGCATGATCGTTACCGGCTGGCGGCCGTCAAGACGCAGGGTCTCCGTTTGCCCGCCGAGCAGCGCGACCAGTTCGTCATGGACGATCTTGACCACCTGCTGGCCTGGGGAGAGGCTGGAAAGCACTTCCTGGCCCACAGCCTTCTCGGTGACCGCGGCGACAAACTCCTTGACGACCGTGAAGTTGACATCGGCCTCAAGCAGCGCCATCCGCACTTCACGCATGGCCTCCTGGATATTGTCTTCCGTCAGCTTGCCGTGGCCACGGAGCTTTTTGAATACACCTTCGAGGCGATCTGTAAGATTTTCAAACATTAATAACTTTCTTATAAAAAAACCGCGCCCGCAATCAATTCCTGAGCCGGACACCGGAAATCATTTAAGGTAGAAAAACAGAAATACGTATAAATAATCGAACAGAAAAATAATGTCAAGCAGGTTCGAACAGGATCAGGCAGGAAGAAAAAATGAGCCCGGCAGGAGAAACCGTCTCCCGGGCGCAAAAAAATAAGCCCGCTTTATAATGCCTCTCCGCAGTCGTCCCCCAGCCGTCCATCATGATTTCCAATGCAATTCCGATATGATACAAAAAGGAACTCTCTTGACATCGGCCGCAGCACCACCAATAATCGCGGCACCGCCCCATCCTTTTTCCTGAATATTCTATTGCTTTCTTTATTCCTGACCGGCATATTCACGATTCATGAAAGTAAAGAAACCTCTTTCCCCCATAACCCTGCCGGTTATTTTTTTTGCCGGCGTCATTGCGCTTGGAACCATCCTGCTGCACAGCTCCTTCAGCCTCAACCAACGGACCATTTCCTGGCTGGATGCCCTGTTTACCGCCACCTCGGCCACCTGCGTCACGGGTTTGACCGTCGTGGACACCGGCACCTTTTTCAGCCGCTTCGGCCAAACCGTTATTCTTTGCCTGATCCAGCTGGGCGGCCTGGGGATCATGTCCTTCACCAGCCTGACCTTCTATCTTTTGCGAAAACGTGTTTCCATGACCGATAAAATTGCCGTGGGCCAGGGTCTTTTGCACGATCCGACCTTTCAGCTGGGTCAGTTTCTGCAGCGGATATTTTTCTGGACGATGATCATCGAAGCCTGCGGCGCTTTTTTTATTCTTATCCAGGATCATGCAAGATTTTCGCTTTTTTCCGCCGTCTTTCATTCCGTATCCGCATTCTGTAATGCCGGATTTTCGTTAAACCCGCACAGCCTCGTACCATGGAGCGGCAACTGGGGAATCAATTTCGTCTTCATCGTCCTGATCGTTCTGGGCGGCCTGGGGTTTTCCGTACTCGTGGAATGTCAGCAGTACATCTTTGCCATAATAAGAAATCCCGGCGGCCGCCGGCGGAAACTGAGCTGGTATTCCCTCACCGTTATAAAGACATCACTATTTCTCATCCTCGTGGGAGCCTTTGCCATCTTTTTTGCCGAGAATATCGGCTTCTCGGAAAACATCTCCGCCAGCAAGGCGGTTCTGAGCGCTCTTTTTCAGTCCGTTACCTGCCGGACCGCCGGCTTCAATACCGTGAACATCGGCCTGATGACCAACGCTTCCCTGATGATCATGGTTATTCTCATGTTCATCGGCGGCGCGCCCGGTTCCTGCGCCGGCGGGATCAAGGTGACCACCTTCCGGGTCCTGTGGGCCTTCATAAAAGCCCAGTTGAAGGGAAAAACCCAGGCGGTCATCGGCAAATATGCGATAGACAAAAAATCACTGAGCAATGCCTTGATTCTCTTTGTCTTTGCCGGAGCTCTCATTGTGATTGCCGTCCTGCTCCTGAATTTCACCGAGGGAGGCGATATCCCTCATCCGCAAACCAAGGGGCTTTTCATGGAAATTGTCTTTGAAGCCGTGTCGGCGTTCGGCACGGTGGGTCTGAGTACGGGGCTGACACCGAGGCTGTCCGACGGCGGCAGAATCATCATTACCCTGCTCATGTTCATAGGCCGTCTTGGGCCGCTGGTACTGCTCGTCTCTTTTCAGAGTATGCAGAAAAAGGAGCTGTATTCATGGCCGGAAGAAAAAATTCTGATTGGATAACAAGGAAAGATGAAAGAGAAACTTCAGGTGGGTGTTATAGGGCTTGGCAAGTTCGGCTTGAAATTCGGCAAGACACTCGTTGATCTTGGCCACGATGTCCTGGGCATTGACAATAACTATGAACGAATCGCCCAGGCCCAGCATATACTGACCCAGGTCCTGCAGGCAGACGCCACGAACAAGGAGGCCCTGGAACAGATAGGGGTCGGCGACTTAACATACGTCCTCATCAGTGTCGGCGAATCAATCGCCGCCAGCACCATGATCACGATGTTTCTGAAAGAACTCGATGTCCCCCAGGTCTGGGCCAAGGCGATCAATTCCGACCATGAGAAATTATTGCGGAAAATCGGCATCGACGAGGTCGTCATCCCCGAACATATGGCGGCGAAACAGATAGCGAACCGCATTGCCATGCCGGGATTTATCGAACATCTGCCCTTTGACAAATCAATGGGGATCAAGGAATTCAAGGTGAGCAGATGGTCCGGAAAAACACTGCGTGAAGTGGACCTGACGAATCGATACGATATCCAGGTCATTGCCGTCAAGGGTTCCCGGGAAGAGGAATACCGGTTTATCCCCAAGGCCGATGACCAGATGAAGGAAGGCGACCGCATCGTCGCCATCGGCAAAATCACCCAACTGGCAAGGATCAAGCCGTAAAAGACCCGGGGCGGGGAAGCCCGGCTCAGTTCACGATTGCCGCCACGACCTGATCCAGGCCCCCGGGGGTATCGAATTGGATGCAGGTGGCGCGACCGCGCGGCACGATTTTTTTCATCAGCCCCGTCAATACGGCCCGGGGCCCTACTTCAACAAAAACTTCAATCCCGGCGGCGAGCATGGCCTTGACCGTGTCAAACCAGCGGACCCTGGAGATGATCTGCCGGGCCATAATATCGCGGATCACGGCGGGATCATCCTCGGCGGCCGCCGTGACGTTGAACAAAACCGGGGTTGCCGGTGGCCGGAAGGTGATGCCGGCCATAAAGGCGGCAAAATCGGCAACCGCTCCGGCCACCAGCGGACTGTGGTTGGCGATACTCACCTGGAGCGGAATGATCTTGGCCCCCTCGTGCCGGCACAGGACACCGAATCCGTCAAGCCCCTCAATGTCGCCCGAGATGACCACCTGTTTTTCGGAGTTGTGATTGGCCACCGCCACCCGGCCGCCGCCAGTATATCCGGCGAGCAGGGATTCAAGCTGCTCAAAGGTCAGGCCGAGCACGGCCCGCATGCCGCCCGGATGAGACCTGCCTTCCCGCTCCATCAACTCGCCGCGGCGGGTGACCAGGGCCAGGCAGTCCTCGAGGCTGACAATCCCGGCTGCGCACAGAGCACTGTATTCTCCCAGGCTGTGGCCGGCAAAACAGGCCGGCTGCAGGTCGGGCAGGGCCTTCTGCAGCTGTTGCCAGCAGATCAGATTGGTGACGGTCAGGGCCGGCTGCAGGTGCAACGCCCTGGTCAACGCCTCCAGGGGTCCGGCGGCGCAGAGTTCCAACAGAGGAAAGCCGCTGACCTCACTGGCCATTGCCATAAGGTCGCGGGCGTCGCTGTCACTATCGAGAAACTCCCGCCCCATGCCCACATACTGAGATCCCTGGCCGGGAAAGATCACTGCTGTCTTTTTCATAAACCTTGTGTTGTTGTTTTCCGCGGTTATGGCAGTTTTTCGCCTGTACCTGAATCGTTATCTTTTTCAAAGAATAAATTGTAGACCAGGAACACCCCCACCCCCGCGGTAATGGCCGAATCGGCCATATTGAAGGCCGGCCAGTGATGGTTCCCCAGATAGAAGTCCAGGAAATCGACCACCGCCCCCAGACGAATCCGGTCTGTCAGGTTACCGATTGCCCCGCCGGCGATCAGACCGAGACTCACGGTGTAGAAGACGGACTTCTCACGCAGACGCCACTGCAATACCCCAATCACAATCAGGGCCGTCACGGTGACCACTATAAAAAATACCTGCCGCCACCAGACCGGTCCGGCCAGCAGACCAAAGGCCACCCCGGTGTTGGTCAGATAGGTCAGGTTAAAAAAGCCGGGGATAACGGGCCAGGACTCGAAGAGAGAAAAATGCCGTACTATCCACAACTTGCTTGCCTGGTCGAGAACCACGACCAGGACGGTAAAAAAACCGAACAGCAGGGATCGCATATCAACCCCCCAGGACCCGGACGACTTCCGCGCAGCGGCGGCAGAGAGCCGGATGGGCGTCGTCCCGGCCGACGGTGTCGGCGATCATCCAGCAGCGCTCGCATTTCCCGCCCGGCGCCGGCCGGACGGCGATCCTGAGCCCGCTCACCTCTTCGGCCTCGACCACGTCAAGGCCGGCAATCCCTGCCAGGTCCGCCTCTTGCCGCAGACTTGAAACAATGCAGATTTCCCGGAGCAGCTCCCACTTGTCGGCCAGGAATTCGGCCGTCTCTCCCCCGGCCTGCACCAGTACCTCGGCATCAAGGGACAGGCCGATCACCTTGTTGCGGCGGGCCGCCTCCAGGACCTTGGTGATCTCGCCGCGGATGGCCAGCAGCCTGTCCCACCGGTCGGCAAAGGCCTCGGTGGTCCGCAGATCATCCACTGCCGGAAACAGGGCGAAGAAAACAGACTGCTCGACCGGCTCGTCCGGCCCCTGCCCCTGCAAATGTTCCCAGGCCTCGGCCGCGGTGAAGCTGAGGATCGGGGTCATCAGGCGCAGCAGGCCGTCCAGGATCCGGTAAATGACCGTCTGCGCCGCCCGGCGGCCCGGCGCATCGGGCAGCGAGACGTAGAGGCGGTCCTTGAGCACATCGAGATAAAGACTGGACATGGTGGTGCCGCAGAAATTATGCAGGGCGTGATAGACCGCATGAAATTCATAATCCATGTAGGCCTTGACCACGGTGCGCGTCAGTTCGGCAAAACGCCCCAGGGCCCAGCGATCCAGCTCGCCCATGGACTCGATTGCGACCGTATCCGCGGCCGGATCGAAATCATAGAGATTGCTCAACATGAACCGGATGGTATTGCGCATCTTGCGATAGGCATCGGACACATGCCTGAGGATCTCGTCGGACACCTTGACATCATCGCGGTAATCCTCGCTGGCCACCCAGAGCCGCAGAATCTCGGCACCGTACTTGTCGATCACCTCCTTGGGGGCGACCACGTTGCCGACACTTTTGGACATCTTCTTGCCCTGGCCGTCCACCACGTAACCGTGGGTCAAGACGCCTTTAAACGGAGCCCGGCCCCTGGTGCCGACCGAGGTCAGAAGAGAACTCTGGAACCAGCCCCGATGCTGGTCGCTGCCCTCGAGGTAGAGATCGGCCGGCGACTCCAGCTCGGGCCGGGCCTCGCAGACCGCTGCGTGACTGACGCCCGAATCGAACCAGACATCGAGGATATCATCCTCCTTTTCAAACTCCGTGGAGCCGCAGGCGCCGCAGACCGTTCCCGGCGGCACGAATTGCGCCGGCTCATACCTGAACCAGGCATCCGCCCCCTCTTTTTCAAACAGCTCCTCGATCCGCCGGCAGACCGCCCGGTCCTTGAGGATGCCGCCGCACCGGGCGCAGGTCAGCACGATCAGGGGCACGCCCCAGCTCCGCTGGCGCGACAAACACCAGTCCGGCCGGCTCTCCACCATGCCGGTGATCCGCTGCCTGCCCCAGGCCGGGGTCCAGCTG
>VAPE01036020.1_pt1 | contig 16342 bp, 17 predicted proteins | sample 3393911 | NCBI WGS metagenome assembly VAPE01 (sample SAMN08290436, study PRJNA428436) | hydrothermal vent metagenome | isolation source: Deep-sea hydrothermal vent chimney | place: Atlantic Ocean: South-mid Altantic Ridge | reverse complement strand
GGAGTTTATGGAGGCGGCCAATTCGGTAATGATTAACGGTTCGAGGCTGCTGTGGCTTCGGGAGATAGAGAGTTCGGTTGCTGTATAAAACAGCCCGTGAGAGAGGATAAGGGTTTTGACCCACCTGCCCGTATTTATTATGTTTTTTAATACCCCACCCCGAAATATCGGGGCTGTGGGGTTTCCTCATAACCCCCCCCCTTTGGAAAAGGGGGGCGAGGGGGGATTTTAAAATCTAATAAACTCTACCTAACGATACCCCGCCGTCTCTGCGGCGGGGACTTTTCATTAAGTTTTCAATCCCCCCACTCCCTGCTGTGGGGGATCCTTTCCCCCCCTGACGGGGGGATGTGATTTAATAAAACCGGTAAAAAGTGCTATAATCAACGATGAAAGAGATAAATCTTGAAGGCCTTGATCCGGTAGTTTCAGACAGGATAGCCCCTTTTATAGAGGACATCCTGCAGGGAGGCACAGACAACCTCCATTCTTTTTATATCGTTGGTAGTGCCCTTACCCCCGATTTTAATAAAAAAACCTCTGATATCAATTCAGTGGTTGTCCTTAAGGGGATGGATCTTGATTTTCTTGTATTTCTGGCCCCACTCGGCAAGAAATATAAGAAAAAAGGTGTTGCGGCACCATTGATTATGACCCCTGAATACATCGGTACCTCTCTTGATGTCTTTCCCATTGAATTTTTCAATTTCAGGCTGATACACAAAACCGTTTTTGGTGATGACATACTATCGGGATTGGAGATCAAGAGGGATTATCTGAGACTTCAATGCGAGAGAGAGATAAAGACAAAGCTCATCTGGCTGAGACAGGGGTTTATCTCTTCTCTCGGGGACAAGGGGCTCCTGAACGAGAGACTTTCAGAGTCGATTGCCGGGTATCTTCCACTGTTCAGGGCAATTATTTATCTCCTTGGCAAGGAGCCGCCCATTAAAAGTCATGACGTTATGGTTGCACTTCAGGAAATGACGTCAATCGAGGCAGGGGTGTTTGAAAGGATACTCCTCCTCAGGAGGAAGGAAATAAGCCTCTCTATGGATGAACTCATATCCGCCTTTAAGCAGCACTACCTGGCCACAGAGAGAATAGGTAAGATTATTGATGACCTCCATGCGTAGGATTTTATTACTCTCTTTTATTGCATTATTCTGTCTGACCTCGATCCCATGGGCTTCCACGCCGAAACCTCCGGAGGTGCCCCGAAACTATGTAGTTGACCTTGCCGGTGTCATCAGGGATGATGTTGAGAGGAAGATGAACAACTACCTCAGGGAACTGCAACAGAAGACCACGGCACAGATGGTCGTCCTGACAGTACAGAGCCTTGATGGAGAAAGCATAGACGGATTTTCCATCAGGATTGCAGAGAAATGGAAACTCGGACAGAAGGGAAAGGACAACGGTGTCCTTTTTTCCGTTGCAGTAAAGGACAGGAAATACAGATTTGAGATCGGTTACGGGCTTGAGGGGATACTGCCCGACAGCCTTGTCGGCTCCATCGGCAGACAATACGTAGTCCCCTATTTCAGGAAGGGGGATTATTCTACAGGAATATATGCCGCCACTGTTGTTGTGGCCCAAAAGATTGCAAGAAGTGCGGGTGTTGAGATAACAGGAATGCCCAGGGTCAGGACCTCCGGTTCCAGGGTAAGGAAAGAGATGGGTCTGCCCGGGACAATACTGACTGTTGTCTTCCTTATACTTGCAGTAATTCTCTTTATAAAAAACCCCCGGCTCCTTCTGCTTCTCTTACTGTTCTCAGGTATCGGCGGCAGAAGGGGGGGCTGGTCCGGCGGCGGTGGTTTCGGCGGTGGCGGCTTTGGCGGTGGCGGTGGCGGTGGTTTCGGTGGTGGCGGGGCCTCTGGTGGATGGTGAGCAAGTAACACCTCAGACAACAATTAACAGTTACAGGGAGGTTGTAAATGAGTAAGGGATTAAAGATCTTTCTGATCGTGCTTGTAATTTTTCTGTTTTCCGTATCAGGCAGCATCGGTTGGGGGATTGCACAGTACAACAAGGTGATTACCATGGATGAGCAGGTGAAGGCACAGTGGGCGCAGGTTGAAAACCAGCTGAAGAGGCGGTATGACCTGATACCCAATCTCGTTGAGACAGTAAAGGGGTATGCTAAACACGAGAAGGAACTCTTTGAGAATATAGCAGAGGCGAGGACAAAGTATTTTCAGGCAAAAACCGTCGGTGCTAAAATCCAGGCCTCACGCGGACTTGAAGGTGTGCTTTCACGCTTACTTCTACTTAAAGAGGCCTATCCTGAATTGAAAGCCAACGAGTCTTTCCTTAAGCTTCAGGACAGTCTTGAGGGTACGGAGAACAGGATTGCCGTTGAGAGGAAACGTTATAATGATGCAGTCCGTGCCCTTAATACATACAGGAGGACCGTATTTGGAAGGTTCTTTGCCTCTCTGGCAGGAGTAGGTGAGGCAGAGTACTATGAGATACCAACGGCTGAGAAGGCGACGCCAAAGGTGAAGTTTTAGCGCCCTTGGTCGGGGGGTTGACAAATAATTTAAAATCTGTTATGATCTGTCGTAACATGTAATAACAGCTGAGGTCTATACCGTGTATACCCAAGATCAGGATAATGATATGATGATGACAACTACGACGACGGCGATTAACAAGAAATCTCCTGTAGCAGCTTACATGCAGCTTAAGGATATTATCTACCGGCAGATCAAGGACGGTGAATTCAAACCTCATGACATGATGCCTTCAGAGGCAGAGCTTTGCAGGAAATACGATATCAGCAGGACAACCGTCAGATTAGCCCTTCGGAAACTGATAGATGATGGGCTGCTGTATACCATAAAAGGAAAGGGTACCTTTGTAGAAGAACCCAAGATAGACCAGATCATGATCAAGATCCCGGACTTTTATGAGGATATGGCTGAGAGGGGACTGAGGCCTGATGTGAAGGTCCTGGATATAAGAACCATCGAGGCATCCCAGTTAATCTCGGAAAAATTACTGATACCCCTTAATGAGCGGGTATTCAGGATAAAACGTCTCTTTCTTGCCAATGATAAACCTTACATACTCGAGAAGAAATTTATTGTTTGCAGGGATTGCAGGATTCTGAATTCATGTACTCACGACTATATGCCTAATATAGAGGATGAAGAGATATTTGATGTGCTGGCCGGGAAATGTCATATCTGCAGGGAGTATGCCGATGTCTCCATAGAGGCAACCACAATACGGTCCGATGAGTCGGAGTATCTTAAGGTCCCCGTTGGCAGCATGGCTTTTTATGTGGATATGGTTGCATATAAAAAGGATGATACGCCCTGTGGCTGGATTGCTTCGGTTATGCGTGGAGACCTCTACAGGTTTAAGACAAGGGTCTTTAATTTCCCCGCGGTGTAGAATAGAAATCGAACAGGTTATTTTTTTATCTGATATCATGTTATATCATGTTATGTTGACATAACATGATATAACATGAGTCATATCTCTCAAAAATCTTAAAGGAAGGAGGGTTGTTAATGAAGCTGCCAAAAGAAATTATTGATGTCCTTAAGATCAAGGAATCAGATGATTTGACGGTTTATTTAACCACAAGCAACGTAGACGGGAAGTGCAATGTCATGCCTTCTATGTTCACGGATGTCTATGATGACGAGTTCATCCTGATGCCCGACCTGTTTGCAGTTAAAACAAAGATCAACCTCAATGAAAACAGGGTGGGAGTGGTAACAATTGCCCATCCTGTGGATGGAAGGACGTGGGTCCTGAGAGGTCCCTGCGGGCACATCGAATGGGGCGTGCCTGACAACTATAGTTTTCAGGGAGTAAAGGCCGGGGTTGTTCTCAAAAGATGGGGTGACTGGGAGGAGAAAGAGGCCTTTACAGCGCTTCCGGAAGAGGTCAAACCTTCCATAGTAGCCCAAAGGGGGGTAATCGTATTGAAGGTTGCCGAGTGTTTTAGCTTTGATGCAGAGGAGTCGGGGAGAAAAATCATATAAAGTACGCGATTGTAAGAAATCTTGGAATAAGGGAGGTGTAAAAAATGAAGCTGAGTGATGAGATGAAGGATACCCTATCTATTATTGGAGGTGGAGGATCTGTTGTTCATCTCACAACATGTAATGCTGACGGCAAATGCAACACTGTTGCTGAGAGGTTTATTGGAGTATTTAAAGAGGAGTACATTGTGATAGCTGATATGTTTGCTCAAAAGACCAGGGTGAATATTTTTGAGAATCCAATAGGTGTTATTACCATAGCCCATCCTGTTAAAGGGAGAACCTGGGCATTTCGGGGTCCGACAACAATACTCCAGGAGGGTCTCCCCCCTAATTATGAGTTCCAGGGGGCCAGGGCAGAAGAGGTATTGGAGGAATGGGGCAACTGGGCGGAGAAGGAGCCCCCTTCAGAGGTGCCGCCTGATATAAAACCTCCCCGCCTGGTACAGAGGGGAGTAATTATTATGAAGGTGGATGAGTGCTATAGTTTTAACCCTGATGAAGCCGGGAAAAAGGTTCTTTAAAATATATTCAAAAAAAACATGGAGGTAAGGAGAATAAAATGGCTAAGCTAACACCAAGAATGAGAAACTGGCTTGCAGGTCTCGGAGCCCATATAGGTACAGCCACAAAGAAGGGCTTCCCGACTGTGATAGTGGTAGAATCAGCCAAGGTAGAGGGTGACAACATTGTAAAGTTTCAACTATCGGGTGCACAGGTGGAACAGATCAAACAGAATATTGCAGAGAATCCCCAGGTAGCGATAGGACCCGGAGGGCTCGGCAGTATCCGTGCAGCATACCAGTTTAAAGGCTCTGCCAGGTTGGAAGGCAATACTCTAATTGTTGAAGTAAACGAGATTTACTGCACAAAACCAGGCCCTGAGGCGGCATTGAGGTTGGATGTGTTGCCATACGAGAGCGTTCTCAAGTTTGAATCCACACGCTGGAGGGACACAGGCCCGCCAAAATAAGGGTTGAGGCCGGGTGCGTCACCTGGATTTAAGGAGTTTTATATAAAATGAATATATAGAAAAAGGGAGGTAGCCAGATGGAGGAGTATAAAAAGAAAGTTATTTCAGGAACTATAGAACCGAGGTGGCCCAAAAAAAGGGTCGTCAAGTGGCTGGAACTTGGTGCCATACCGGCCATAGTCGGTATGTGGATTCCGGACTGGGCCGGACAGTATATTCATCAAATGTCGGGAGAACCCTATATCTTTCCTCCTTCACTTGCTTTCCCTCCGATTATAACCTACATAGGTGCGGTAATCCTTTTAAAGGCCTGTTTAGAAGGAATTAAGGATATGGGCTGGCATTACAAAGGCGCCAAGATTTCAGGGATTGCGGCTATTACATGTGCCGGATTGAGTGTTGTTTCTCATTTCTTTATCCATCAGGGGTCCACCATCGCCTTTGCCGTTACAATACTGTTTATCGGACTGGCTGCTTTTTTTGCCACGGGCTTTTTGTGGCTCACCATTGCAAAGGTTGCGGAGATCAGCGATGAGACAAGAACGAAGGTTACCAAAAATATAGTCATGGTCCTGAACCTTGCGGCCATTACGGCAGGTGCAATAACGGTTATCTCGATCCTCCTTAATTCCGGTTTCTGGCCGGAACTTCTCAGACTTACAGTGGTGCTTTTTACTTTGGCCTTTCTGTTTTGCCGTTACGGGGTCTATTGTTACAAGACACAGAAATCAATCGGTGCTGATTTTGTCGTGCCACCGGAAGAACAGTTCTGGATATAAACAGGAGAGGTTCCTGAAATTTAAATGATTCAGGTATGCGGTGGGGACGAAGCGCTGCTTTAAAGAGGGGCTTTAGCTTTAAGTAACACAACTTCAGGTTGAAGCACGGATTATGTTCCGACGATAATTGTTCTAAACTTTGAAGAAAGGGAGAGTTAAAAATGGAAAGAGAAATTATTTCAACTTTCAGGGCGGCAACTGCCAAACCCGATTACCTGACCACTGAAAAGTTCGATGCCATGCTTGGAGGTTGGGGTGTGTTTAACCTGGGGGTCTGGGCTGCGGCAAACGTAATCGCCAAAGAGATGAAGAAGGGCAAGAAACTGAAGCTTGAAGTATCAAATGAGCCTTATACCGATGTTGACGATATCGCAAAAAAGGCCATTAAGAAGCTGATGGATTGCGGTGCAGATCCTGCAAACGCTGCCTTGTCAACGGCCACCTTGCTCTATTGGGCGGGGGTTAATGTCCAATGTGGTATCCCCTGTCCCAACAGAAAGCTGGGAGCAGTCGCCAGGATGGCCGCCGGGATTCCCTCGGGTCGTGTCTCTTCAATCCCCACTGAAAAACTGAACAACAAGATTTCAGGTTTTGCAGCAACCCTTGCGATTTACCAGGCCCTGGAAAAGGAAAATCTCGCACCCTATGATGCCTCTATAGTACCCATGGGTATAGGGGGCAGCCCCTTTGTAGGCCATACTGCAATCGGGGAGGATCACCTTTTTCCTAAACTGGGACAGAGGCTTGCAAGAATCGGTACCAAGGCAATGATGAGGGCCTATGGATCGGCGGGAATGCGGCCGTGCCGCTGGATGTCGGCCCTCCTGGGAACAGCAGCAGCTCTGGAGATTATTCATCCGGATGCATATGTAGGTGAGGAATACGGGCAGTTCCTGGTAACAAGAACTCCCGAAGTTGTAGCGTTAGCAGCAATGGAAGAGGCCGGAGTCCCCGAGGTGGTGCATATTAGAGGGACCAATGAAGAACTCAAGGCGTCACGTATTATAGGCGACCTTGCTATAATATTAAAGGACTCAGGAACCCCCACCGTTGTGGGGATGATAATGTTCAATGAGATATGTTCGTTAATAAAAGAAGGTGCCGCACTGGGTGTGGGAAGAGCCGGTGGTCCCCTGTTACTCCCCCTTAATCACTGGGTCACCGCCCCTTCGCTAGCCCTGTATCTCATGGGCAAAGGAGCAACTCAGGATGAGATAATCTCCATAATTGGTGAGACCCTGAAGGGGTACTTTCAGCAGGAGGATGCCACGGTTGCGACCAACATACTCGCACGGCGTGCGGAGTTTGTAGAGAGAGGACCTCTGACGGATGCAATAATCAGGGCAACTGAACCGGGTATGACCAATGCCATCACAAAGAGGGCTGTTTATGCCTATGAACAGATGAAGGAGGGGAAAACCCTCTCGCAACTGCTTGACGATGTCCAGAAGAAACATATTGAAGCGATAGCCGTCACCGTGGCCAAGGCGATGAGCAAGGTGTTAAAAAAGGATATCGAATACATAAAGTTCACGAATGTAAGGCCGGGAGCGGGCCGGCGTACTCATAAGTTTGCCAAGAAACACTTTGCCTTTGATGCCTATGTGGATGTTGAGCTGAAGATAGACGGCAAGGTATATGTATGGGAAAACCTCCTGGCAAAGGTGGCGCCGGAAATCCTGCTGAAGGGTGACAAAAAGACCATGGATGCATTGGCTGCCGTTGGTATGGCCGTCACGGAACTCCTGAACTCGGGGGCCTGTTCAATGGATGTGGTTGTTTGTGCCTGTATGGCCGCTGCAATGGGGATGGACCCGAAGGAGGCGGCTGAGACAGCGGCGGAAGTGGCGAATGTAATAGTATCAATGCCGTCCCCAGGGCTTAAAAAGGCTACGCAGTTGACCTCGGATATTATGAAAGGACTTGATTTTTAAAGAGGCCGTCCATATAAAGATATGCCGTCAAAGGAAGATTATTATAAAAGGGTGATGATATTAGGGCAGTACTGTTATCCCGAACGGGCTGAAGAGACGACGTCTCTGGTTATGGCCTCTCTGAAAAGTGTCCTTCCCGAAGGACCTGTCCGGGATATCCGGGAGTTGCTGCCTGAACCTCTCAGGGGCCTGTGGGAAGATGCAAGTTTAAGCGGGAAGGTTGATGAGGGTGAGACGGACTGTATAACCCTGGCAAAGAACCTGGGTAACTACCCTTACAGGGCAGCCGCTGAGAGGGCATTTGAGGTAATCCTTGCCTCAATCAGGGAGGCCGTCGACGATAAAAGCGTGGAAAAGATAAGGGAGATGCTCCCTCTATCGGTTCGGCCGATCTTTGAAAAGGCTAAGTCCTGTGCCGTCGACGGTTCGGCCGGAGATTTCCTCTGAAGGTAGAAGGGTTGCTAAGTCTTAGCAACATGATTGAAAAGGAGAAGAAGGAGTTCAAGGGTTATGGAGAAAGATGCTCGGATTATACTTGCTCAAGTAGACCATGTTTCAGGGGAGATACTGGGTTTTGCCATCGAGAGGATGATGGAACTCGGGGCCCATAATGTACAGCTGATACCCGCAATTACCAAAAAGAACCGTCCCGGTAATATAATATTAATAGATACGGATGATGCGCATGAAGAAGAGATCGCCAACTTTCTGGCAAGAGAACTCAAGATTTCCGGTTATCACAGAATCCAAACCAGTCACGTGTTCCAGAAGGTGACCTTTGTTGAGAAGACTATTCACTTAAGTCTGAACGGGAAGAGCAAGTCTCTGCTGTGCAAGTTCAAGGTTATCGGCGACCCCTCGGCACCCCTGTCAATTGATGTTGAACACGACTTTCTTGTTGAAGTCCAGAAGATTGTAAGTGATATCTCCGGTGCCTGCGTTTCATTAGAAGTCCTCAGGAACAGAATTGAATCGTCATTTAGCAGTCGCTGTGATGAAATGACTGTAGAAATATAAAACAGTGGAGGTGGGTATATGATAGAAACCAGAGACATTTCAGATACAGAGAAGAAGTTCAGTCATTTACGGGGAATACTCTCTTCCCTTGAAAATGTTTGTGTTGCTTTTTCCGGAGGAGTTGACAGCACCTTTCTTTTGAGGGTAGCCAGAGATGTCCTGGGAGACAGGGTTGTTGCCGTGACCGCCACCTCTCCAACATATCCGGAGAGAGAGCTGAGGGAAGCCATAGCCTTGGCCAGGGGGATGAATGTCAAGCATATTGTTATTGATTCCAATGAACTCGAGATACCGGGGTTCTCTGAAAACAGACCTGATCGTTGTTACTTCTGTAAAAGCGATCTTTTCTCTAAAGTGAAACCATTGGCAGAGGAATACGGAATTTGTAATGTTGTCGATGGCTCCAACTTTGATGATACAGGGGATTACAGGCCCGGCAGAAAGGCGGCGGAGGAATTAGGTGTAAGAAGTCCTTTGGCCGAGGCAGGACTAACAAAAGAAGAGATTCGAGATATATCGAAACAGTTAGGGCTAAGCACATGGGACAAACCTTCACTTGCATGCCTTTCTTCCCGCATACCCTATGGCGAGGAGATAACCGAGGATAAATTGAAAAAAGTGGAACAGGCAGAGAAGGTTTTGAGAGATCTGGGGTTTACTCAGTTCAGGGTAAGACATCACAACGGGATAGCAAGATTGGAATTCCTTCCTGAAGAGATGTCTTTCTTTAATAATACCGATCTCAGGCTCTTGATTGATACCAACCTGAAAAGAATCGGTTTTCATTATGTTACCGTCGACCTGCTGGGTTACAGAACGGGTTCCATGAACGAGGTGCTTGATAAAAATGAGGGGTGATTACCTGAGAGAATTGCTTAATAAGGTGAAGAAAGGGCAGATCGATGTTAATAACGCCTTGAAAAAGCTTAAAACCCTGCCCTATGAGGATATAGGATTTGCCAAGGTCGATAACCACCGCAGTATCAGGCAGGGGGCACCGGAGATTATTTATGGGGAAGGCAAGACCCCCGAACAGATTGTTTCCATAATCGAGGTCCTTATCAAAGGTGGAAATGATGCAATTGTAACAAGGACCGATAAGGATGTTTTCAAACAGGTGAAAAAGAGATATAAGAAGGCCGTATACAACGAACAGGCCAGGATGATAGTCATAAAGAGAAGGAAGAAGGATAAAGAGAAGGAGAACAGCGGATTGATTCTTGTAATCTCTGCGGGTACATCCGATATCCCTGTAGCCGAGGAGGCTGCCGTCACGGCAGAGGCCATGGGAAACAAAGTGGAGCGTCTTTTTGACGTCGGCGTTGCAGGTATACACAGGCTTCTTGACAATGTGAATCTTATAACCTCGGCAACGGTACTGGTAGTTGTTGCAGGCATGGAAGGAGCCTTGCCGAGCATTGTCGGAGGTATTGTAGACAAACCTGTTATAGCCGTACCTACCAGCGTGGGATACGGCGCAAGTTTTCAGGGTGTTGCGGCCCTGCTGGGAATGCTCAATTCATGTGCTTCCGGTGTTTCTGTAGTGAACATAGACAACGGGTTCGGGGCAGGGTACCTGGCTAATTTGATCAACAGGTTACATAGATAAAACCGTGATTGGGAGGAACTATGTCCGGTAATCAACTGAGTGGAAATAAATGGGCGGAACAGATTATTCAATGGGGCAAATCCTACTGGATGGAGACCTGTTTTGACAGGGCTCAGGCACTGAAGCCGTGTCCTTCGGGCGCCGTGGGCGCCTGCTGCAAGATCTGTCATATGGGGCCATGCAGGTTTACGCAGAGCAGTGAAGAAAGGATAGAAAAAGGGGTTTGCGGATCCAAGCTCTCAACCGTTGTGGCAAGGAATTTTCTGAGAATGGCGGCGGCAGGTGCAGCAGCACATTCGGACCATGCACGGGAGATGGTTCTTACACTGCGCGGGGTCGCAAGGGGTGAAATAAGGGAGTTTAAGATAACAGACACAAAGAAGCTTTACAGGATTGCAGGTATTCTTGAAATAGACACCGAAGGAAGGGATACGGATGATATAGCAGGGGAGGTGGCGCAGAGGTTTATAGATGATTTTGGAAGACAATGGGGTATCCTGAATTATGTGAAAAGAGCGCCTGACAGGACGCTGCAGAGATGGGAGGAATGGGGCGTGGTTCCGGGCGGTGTTGACAGGGAGGTCACAGATGCCCTGCACCGGACCAATATAGGGGTTGATCACGATCCGGACAGCCTCCTCCTGAGCGCTCTCCGGGTATCTATTGCAGACGGATGGGGAGCGTCCATGATAGCAACAGACATCTCGGATATCCTTTTTGGCACACCCCAGCCTGTTAAAGCAGAGGCAGGATTCGGGATATTTAAGGAGAACGAGGTTAATCTGCTTATCGTCGGACATGATCCCTCCCTTGCAAGGGCAATCTTGGATGTAATTTCAGAACCCGACATGATTGAACATGCCCGGTCAAAGGGGGCCGAAGGGATAAATCTGGGAGATATATTTGTTATGAGACATGGTCTCCCTACAGCCGGGGGATTTACAAATCAGGAACTCTGTTTAATCACGGGGCTTATTGATGCGGTCGTTTTAGACTCCCAGTGTATCATGCCGACCCTTACAGCGGTTGCATATAATTTTCACACCAAAGTAATATCCACTTCCGGGAAGGCACACTTCCCGGAGGCTATACATGTGGAGTATGATGTGCATAAGGCAAAGGAGACAGCGAGAGAAATAATAAAACTTGCAATAGATAACTATCCCAACAGGACAGGGATGGGGGAGAGGGTAACCGAGAAATGTTCTTTTCTGTCGGGTTTTTCTCATGAATACCTGGAGTACATGAATGGGGATGGAGCAAAGCTGTCGTTTGCCCTCATTAACAAAGCTGTTGTCGAAGGCAGAATCAGGGGAATAGTCGGACTCGTGGGTTGTGATAATCCAAGGGTTCAGGCTACCGGCATTCATACCTGTCTTGCAAGGGAATTAATCAAGGATGATGTCCTTGTGTTCTCGACTGAATGTGGAGCGGCGGCGTGTGCGGTTTCAGGGCTTCTTGATCCGGAAACTGCAATTAAAGAAGCGGGTCCCGGATTAAGAGGGATCTGTGAGGAAATAGGGATACCCCCGATACTACATTTGGGGGCCTGCCACGACAACTCAAGGCTTTTGACCATTCTCTCTGCCATGGCATCTGAAGGAGGCCTGTCAGATGAGATCGGCGGGATGCCCGTTGTCATAATTGCCCCGGAGTGGATGGCTGAAAAAGAGATCGCTGTCGGATGTTATTTTGCTGCTTCAGGTATTCCCGTTATCCTGGGCGGGACCTCTCCCGTTGGAGCCAGTGAGGATGTAGCTAAGATAATGACGGAGGTATGGTATGAGAGGTTTAAGGGTGCAATCCATTTTGAGCCCGATTATGAAAAGATGTTCGATCTTGCCCTTGAGTATATTGACAGGTCACGGGAAGAACTGAACCTGAAGGTATATGAGTTTGGAACGTAGATGCCGGGGGAAGGACTTCTTTATATTATATTCAGCGCTGACTGATTCTTTAAGTATTCAGTCCGTTACAATGTACCTTGCCGAAGGCCCCGACCTTTGGTCGGGGAGCTTGACTGAAATCATTGTATAAGGAATTTAATTTCAAGCAGGGAGCGTAACATAATGGAGAGGGTAAACAGCATTGAAGAACTGAGGAACCTGAGGTTCAGCCTGAAGAAGGAGATGGTCAATACCAACAAGAAAAAAGTGAAGATATGTTGTGGAACTGCGTGTGGCGCAATGGGTGCTAAAAGGGTTACGAAGGCATTTGAAGAGGAGTTATCAAAGGGCGATATCGGTGTTGAGGTCGTAACGACAGGATGCCAGGGGCTCTGCCAGAAGGGACCTGTTATGAAGATAGAGCCTTACGGATATTTCTATCAGAAGGTGGGTTCTGAAAGGGTAAGGGAGATTATTGGAAAAACCTTTTTAGCCGATACCCCTGTCAGGAGGCTTCTCTACAGAGAATCTGTTGCAGAGGAACCCGTTGAGAAGATGGAAGACGTTCCCTTCTATAAAAAACAGGCAAGGGTCGTGTTGAGGAATAACGGTTTAATAGATCCCTGTAATATATACCATTATCTTGCAATGGATGGATATGCAGCCCTGGAGAAGGTCCTCTCAACCATGTCCCGTGAGCAGGTAGTGGAAGAGGTTAAGAAATCACGTCTCAGGGGGCGCGGGGGTGCAGGATTTCCTACAGGAATAAAATGGGAAGTCGCCGGAAAGGCGCCGGGTAAAATAAAGCTGGTTATAGCCAATGGAGACGAAGGAGACCCCGGGGCATTCATGGACAGGTCTCTTATGGAGGGGGACCCTCAGAGTCTGCTTGAAGGGATGATTATCTGTGCCTATGCAATCAATGCCCGGTATGGTTTTATATACGTTCGCCACGAGTATCCTTTGGCTGTCAAAAATCTCAAGATAGCCATCAAGCTGGCAGAGGAACTCGGCCTGCTTGGTGAGGACATTCTCGGGACGGGCTTCAGTTTTATGGTTGATATCAGGGAAGGAGCAGGGGCCTTTGTCTGTGGTGAAGAGACTGCCCTGATAAGCTCTATCGAAGGTCAGAGAGGTTTCCCGAGACCGAGACCGCCTTATCCGGCTATAAACGGTCTGTGGAACATGCCTACAGTGATAAATAATGTGGAGACACTGGCGCAGATACCTCACATAGTTTTGAAGGGATCCGACTATTACAGGGGCATCGGGACTGAAGAGAGCCCGGGTACAAAGGTGTTTGCACTGACAGGCAAGGTTGTAAACACCGGTCTCATTGAAGTGCCTATGGGAATAACGCTGAGGGAGATTATCTTTGAAATAGGTGGCGGGATCATGGGTGGAAAGAAGTTCAAGGCAGTGCAGACCGGGGGTCCCTCCGGCGGGTGTTTATCGGAGGATCATCTCGATCTCACAGTTGATTTTGATTCTCTTAGCCAGGCGGGTTCAATGATGGGTTCAGGCGGAATGGTCGTCATGGACGAAGACAACTGTATGCTTGATATCGCAAAGTTCTTTCTGTCTTTTACCCAGAAGGAGTCTTGCGGAAAGTGTCCTCCCTGCAGGATCGGTACATTCCAGATGCTTCAGATACTCGAGAAAATAACATCCGGGGATGGCGAGGAAGGTGATATTGAAAGACTTGAAAAAATAGGTAATATAGTCAAAAAAAGCTCTTTGTGCGGTCTTGGCCAGACCGCTCCGAATCCTGTCCTCTCAACCATTAAACATTTCCGTGAAGAGTACGAAGAACATATAAATGATAAGTTCTGCGGGGCAAATGTCTGTACCGGTATCGGGGTTTACAGGATTGAGGGCTCTGAATGCTTCCTCTGCGGTCTCTGCAAGGAAGTCTGTGCCTTTGATGCCGTCAAGGAAACCAGATCCGGTTTCTATATCGATAAGGAATACTGTACACAGTGCAAGGCATGCTACAGCATATGTCCTGTTAATGCTGTGAAGATCGGGAAAGAGGTATTACCGTGGATTATACCGGAACAGTGCGAAGGTTGTTCTGACTGTGTTGATGCCTGTATTGTCCATGGACTCAGGATGTATAAAACAAAAAAAGAGGGGATTTTCCTGCCCTGGCTGAAAGCTTACGATGAGTGCGTCAGCTGTGGTAAATGTGCTGCAGTCTGTGCAACCGGCGGAATCATCATGACGACTCACATAGAGGAAGCAAGAGAGAGATTTTCAACCAGGAGACCAATGGGGCTGCTAATCGATGATGAAGAAAAGAGCTGTGAGCAGGGTGCGGAGCCTGATGAGGTTGCCTCTGGGAAGTCGGATAAAGATGCAGTGACACAATCTGAATGACCGGCGGGGTTTAAAAAGAGGTTCACAGCAAAGCAGGCCGGACCCCGGCATCTGCCGGGATAGTTTCAGATACAAAAATGTTAATTATAACCTGAAGGAGGTTAATCATGGCAAAGCTGGTTGTGCTTGTACTGTCTGACCCTAAAGACAGAAGGAAGGTCTTTACAGGATTGAAGTTTGCGAAGATGGCAAAGGAAAGCGGAGAACTCGAAGATGTAAAGGTAATCATATCAGCCCAGGCTGTGGATATTTTCAAGGATGCGGCGTTCAAGGAGGTAATTGATGAGGTAAAGGAGGCCGTTGCGGTCCAGGCATGCAGGATGAATGCGGAAGGGGCTGGTGTTGTAAAAGAGGTTGAGGCCTCAGGGGTATCACTGGCTCCTGTGGGAAAGGAACTCATTGGTCTTATTAAGGAGGGATATGAGGTAATCACTTTTTAATGACGGCTCGGATCATGAACATACACTAAACAGGGCTTATCAGGGAAAACCCCAATAATATAATAATATACTTGCTGAATGCCTCGGCATCCGGCAAGAAAAATAACTTAGGTTGGGGAGGGTCTTTTTTTTAGTCGATACACAGGATTTGCACTATCAAGTCTTGAGAGGTTATTCATATGTGAATCCCTGTCAGGGGGTTTATATTCGATGTCCATACGGGCGAGCTTAAAGAGATAAAATAAAGGCACGTAAATTAGTGCCGGAACTTGAAACAGCGGTCACATTTTTTGTATTTGTTTTTAATAATCGAGGAGGATGAATGGAGAGTATTGGAGAGAGGGATTTGGAAACGGTTGAGGCTGCCGTAACTATCCTGGTTGACAACACCGTTATGGAGTTGATTCCGGGGAGTGATATTATTGAGCGTATTTCCAAGCCCAACAAGAACTTTATAGCTGAACATGGTTTTGCAGCACTTTTAGAGACGGGTGGCAAGAGGATACTTGTAGATACAGGTGCTACCGGGATTGCATTAGAGCATAACCTGGGACTGATAGGCCTGAGCGTTGATGACATTGATGTTACTTTTCTCTCTCATGGCCATAGCGACCACACAGGTGGGATCCAAAGGGTCAGGGGCAGGATTATGGCACACCCCGATACCTTTAACAAGAGGTATATAGAGTCAAAGGGGGGTGTCATTTTTGATCTGTCTTCCCCCGAGATAGACCTGGAAAGCCGTAATATCGAATTACACAGAGAACCTCTGAAGCTTGCCGGTGGTGTTATGACAACAGGAGAAATACCCAGGGTACACGAATGGGAAGAGCTGAAGGTGTTCAGGATTAAAAGGAACGGCAAGATGTCGAATGACAGGGTGCTGGATGACCAGGGTGTGATAATAAATACAAGTAAGGGACTTGTTATCATCGCAGGATGCAGTCATGCAGGGATTATCAACACAATTGAACATGCCATTGAAATAACCGGAATTACTACCGTATATTGTGTAATAGGTGGCTTTCACCTGATTGGTCCGGGAGAGGATAAGATCGACAGGACGATTGAAGAGTTCAGACGATTGAAAATAAGAAAACTAATCCCCCTTCACTGTACCGGCTTTGAGGCAATAAAAAGGATCTCCATAGCATTTCCCGTTGAGTTTGAATATGCAACTGCGGGATGCAGAATGGAGTTTTAATTTCTGCTTTCCCCTGAATAGTGTCTGTGTATAAACTGCTGTTTTATGTTTTTGTCATACCCGAAGTCTGTAGTCGGGTATCCAGAAGTTACTGAAAAGACTGGATTCCCGCCCAAT
>VAPE01034975.1_pt1 | contig 16408 bp, 16 predicted proteins | sample 3393911 | NCBI WGS metagenome assembly VAPE01 (sample SAMN08290436, study PRJNA428436) | hydrothermal vent metagenome | isolation source: Deep-sea hydrothermal vent chimney | place: Atlantic Ocean: South-mid Altantic Ridge | reverse complement strand
TGCTAGGAAACTCCTTACCTAATGCAATTATTCCATCGTAATCCAACATATCGGATAAACGCTTTTTTCCGTCAGGCGCAATAATTTTCAACTGGGTAGCGACACTAACCACTTGACTGTTTTCTTTTTTCAACTTGGCTTTAAGGTATTTCCAATAGTTGCGCGTTTTAGTATAATCATTTTGGTCGGTAAGCACAGCTACAATATCCAATACTGAAAACCACCATTTGGCGTTTTCTTCGTCCCAAACAGCACGCACTTCGCGGTCGTCAAAAAAACGTATGGATATTTTTGCATTACTCATAATTTAAATGTTGTTTATTCTGTCACTCTATAATTTTTTGTTCAAATTTACGATAATTTTATCTTGTATTCACTGTCTATTGTATCTTGTTGCAATGACCGCCAACGGTGAGTATATGAAGTGTTGGGCATTTCAAAGCACCTCATTTTCAGTTTACCGTAAATTTTATTTATTGCTACTAATTTCATTATAACAACTTGTTGCCCAATGATTAATACACTTTGTTAGCCATAGTTATTTATTCTTTTCATTGTCTAATTTCAAGTTATTGACATCATACTTAAGTTCAAATGTATATGGTATGTTCACATTTATTGAGTCATTTACTTTTACTTTTATTTCCTTTTCTATTTTATGAATACCTGTGTTTTTGTCTATTTTAGAAGAATACGAAAAACTTATTGTTGTTATAAAAAATAAGACAAACAAAATAATTCCATTTCTAATTAAATTAAAAGAAGCGTAAGTATAATTAGACAAGCGAATATTTATTAAATCATTAAGTTGTTTGCTAATAATAATATCTTTTAAGTAATCAGTATCAGTTTGATTCGCTTTTAAAATATATTTAGTATCATCTTTATCAATTGTTGCTTGGGTTATGTTGAATTGTCTGATATTTAATGTTTGTAATGCTCGAATGGCTCCAATCACTAAATAAATAATACTTAAAAAGACAATGGCTATTGATATGGTTTGATAAACATCAATAGTAAGAGAATTAAGATAGTTTAAAGAAAATGTAATAGCCGTAATTGCAACTGCAATGATAAATAATAGAGATTTTGCTTTATCTTCTATTCTTTTTTTTCTTTCGAGTTGATTCTCTAAATCAATTTTTATTTGTTTGATATATTCTTTTTCATTTCCAGTAACTTGTGAAATATCCACATTAAAATTCTGTTGAGATTCATAATTCTTAGAAATAATTTTATTTACACAAGAGGCGTAAAATCCCGGAAAAATCTGTTGCTGAAAAAAATATTTTAATTTATTCATTTTTTAGAGATTTAACAATTAAGGAGTCAAACTTGAAGCCAGTATTTTGTTGAAGCCAAGACCATTCTCCTGTTGGATTAATTTCAATAAAATAGTACTGATTATTATGTAGTATTAAATCTATTGCTCCAAAATTTAAACTAAGTTCCTTTGTATAGTCAATACAGAATTTTTTAATGTTTTCTGGCAATTCAAAGACAGTATATTTCAATTCATTTTTATACCGTCTCCAGTCCTCATCTATTCCTTTATCACTTGATATTTTAACAGCAACAACATTATCTTCTATCACTGTAACTCTTATGTCAATTTTTGGAACTAATCCTTCTTGATTAAAAAACGGTGAGGAATATTTTTCTTGCTTTATTTCATTTTGTTTATAAATCTCTGTATAAACGAAACCTTCCTCATCCCCTTTACTAACAATTGCAGTATCTATTGATTTAATTGCTTGATATTCACATCCGATATTCAAAGTTTTATTTGAAATGATAGTTTTAGGAACTTTTATTCCTAATTTATTAGCAAGGAACAATTGGTATGGTTTTATTTCTGCTTTATAAATGTCAGTCGGATTATTGAACCATTTTACAGATTCAAAAACACATAAGGAACGTACAAATGCAGTCCATTGAGTTCTAATTAATTGCTCTTCTTCCGTAAGTCCCTCTTGAAATATGTCTCTTAAGAAAGTAGGTGCTCGATAGTATATAGACTTTAAATGCTTTGTAGAAATTGTAAATGAATAGTTCTTGTATTCACCAATTATTTCAGGAATAATAGGGTTGAATTCTATAGAATAATCTTTTAATTCATCTCGATTGATTCTGATATACTCGATATTTTGCTTATCTAACTCGACAGCAATAAAATCTGTTGAAAAATCATACCGATTTGAAACAAGAAGAACTTTTGGGTATATCATTTTATTCACCTTTTTGATCTTCTCCAGTTTCTATATCCTCTTTTTTTGTTCCGAGTGCAGGAAAGTTTGCAGATTTAATCAATAGACTTTGGTCAATCCTATTAATCCAAGCTCCTAATAGACTATCAAACGTAAAATCTTTCGGAGCTTCTATTTTTTTTCTTTTTTTATACCTTAATGCTTTTTGAAGTAAAATGTGTTTCATAATCTATTGTCCTTTATTGTCCTCACCTGTTTCTATATCTAATTTCTTTGTTGCTTGAGCTTTGAAATCATTCGCTAAAATTAATAAACTGTTATCTACTTTGTCAACCCAAGCACCTAATAAAAAGTTGTATCTGTATTTATTGGGAGGTTTTATTTCTTTCCGTTTTTTGTAAGTAAAAGCTCGATTCAAAAGTATATGTTTCATTTTTGTTTTAATTATGGCTAACGTCTGTGTATATTTATTGTTGTTATTTTTCTTTTATCATTTAATGCTCCTATTTACAAAAAATCATTAACCGTATTTCTAAATTTTACTTAATTGCACTTTTGGACACATAAATATAAATCTCCATTGTTCTTAGATTGCCAGAACCTATAGAACTTTTGAATATGCCTTAGTCCGCTACTTTGTTTTAACAGATGCTCTGCAAATGAATAGGAAAGTATGCCGGATTGCATGTTTGGCAATATCTGCCGTTTTTATAGCTTTTTTAACAGCTTTGCTTTAATTTCCTTACGCATTATTAACTTATTATGCAATCTTTATAAAAACAATGTAGCATGTTTATACTATATTGTCAAAATCTCTCCGGAACGGTGCTTATTGTGGAATCAAGTCATAGATCTCCTTCAAATTCAGCCTCCAATAGACTCAAAATTTCGTCTAACGCGATTACTGTTTTTATCCAAAAAGTTTCCGATGGGTTTTATTCCATTTTAAATAGAAAGCTTGCAGGTTCCGTCTCATTTATCTAACTTTGCAAAGACATTATGAGACCAATCAATCAAAGTTGCTTTCCATGCACAACCTAAGTAAAATACAGTGGTCAATTTAAGTACAGTGTTAATAATTAAATATGAGGTGAAACATGGTGAACGATAATGGGAATAGCTGCAAGCTGTATCTTTCGGATGAAAGTGTCAAAAATATTCAACAAAGACTTTCAAAGATAGAAGGTCAGGTGAGAGGCATTTCAAAAATGCTGCATGAAAAACGAAACTGCAATGATATTCTTATGCAGATTGCTGCGATTAAATCAGCAATTAGTCAGGTTGCGGTCAGGCTTTTTCAAGATCACTTCAAAAGTTGTGTAAAGCCCGAGATAGCCGCCGGTAAAGAAAAGGTAATGGATGATTTAATGTTAGCCGTTGAAAAATTGATTAAAATAACATAATTTAACGGATTATCATATCTAATCGGCTAATCTTTGCTTGAAAAAGACATTTTTTGCGCTACATTTACTATACCCATACGGAGTATATGTAGATAAGGAGAAGGAAATGTTCAATAAAATTTTTGTATATAACACTATGCCGTTATTTTTAAAACTTAAACGATATCTTGTAATAACTGCAGCTATCTTTGCTTTTGCCACAGTCATAAACGGAAATATTTCTACGGCAGATGCTGCGGTAATAGCACCAAATGCCGCTTTTACCGTTAATTCCAAAACGTACAACTTAGCTCAATTTAGAGGTCGCAAAGTTATGCTTTGGATATTCTCAACATGGTGTCCAAGCTGCCGAATTGGATTAAAGATATTATCAGACAATCAACCGCAATTAAAAAAATTCGGATTAACGGTAATTGCTCTTGAAAATTACAAAGACGGGGGATATTCCGGTCCAACGGCTCAAGAGTTTGCCGAGAAATATGGAAAATCGGTAATAAAAGCTCCCAATTGGCTGTTTGGCAATGCATCCGAAAAATTGGCAGCCATATACAATCCAAAAGGTTATCCTGATATTTATTTTCTGATTGATAAAAAAGGATTTATCAGAAAAATAACCGATGCTCCAGCTGCAACGATCAATCAGATTATTGATTTTGCCAAAGGCAAAAAACCGCATAAATAGTCCATGCTTATAATTTATCAAGCTTTCATAACCGTTTTTTCTTCAAAAAAGTACATCGTTTTTGGTATTGCTGCTCTGCTGATTTTTTTGATACTTTATCTGTTTACATTGCCCGCTACTTATACAGGTGGGCGAATCGGGCTTATATCTTTGAAATTTTTAACCATTAAACTGGTAATTTTTGCGATTCTCTTTGCTTTTTTATTGTCAATGACTATCTCATTTACGGTTTTCAGTTATCGCAAAGGCAAAGAAGGCGGCAAGACCGCTGCTGCCGGAGGATTTTTCCTTTCGGCAATAACACCGTTTCTCTGCTGTACACCGGCATTACCTATCATTTTCAGTTTTTTGGGCGGATTTATTCCGTTACTATCTGCTTCTAAGGGCAATGCCATTCAGGCATTTATCGCATTGCATGAAACGGAGCTATTCATAGGTGTGCTTCTGCTGTTGGTTCTTTCTTTGTATCAAAATGCAAGAGCGATTGCCGAACAGCAGGCTTGCAGGATAAATTGTTGACAAACTCCAAATATGAGGAGGATAATATGGGTATTAAAACGATAAGTTTTAAAATCGAGGGAATGCATTGCGACGGATGCATAGATAATGTTACTAAAGAATTACAAAAAATTGACGGCATAAAAGATGTATCGATTGATAACTGGGGAAAGGGCAACACAAAACTAACGGTTGAAAAAGAAATTTTGCCGGCAGATATCGAAAATATTGTAAAAGAAGCCGGTTATAAAATTTCAGAAAGAATTTCTTATGCAGAGATTGATGCAAACAGATTTGATCTTATCGTCATAGGAGGCGGCTCAGCTGCATTTGCAGCAGCAATTAAAGCGAGCGAACTTGGAAAAAAAATATTGATGATAAATGACGGTTTGCCGATCGGCGGAACATGCGTAAATGTGGGATGCGTGCCTTCTAAAACTTTAATAAGAACGGCGGAGGCGTTTTATTACTCCAATAATCCCAACTTTTCAGGAATAAAACAAGGTGAAAACAAAATTGATTTCAAAGAAGCGATAAACCAAAAACGAAAATTGGTAAATAATCTGCGCCAAAAAAAATATATTGATGTTATCAGCGATGATACAAACATAACTATTCTAAAAGGACATGCGAAAATAATCGATAAAAATAGTGTTGAAGCAAACGGCAAAACAAAAATAGCAGATGTAATTTTAATAGCTGCAGGTTCTTCTACTTTTATTCCTGATATCCCAGGTTTAGAAGATTGCGGCTATTATACTAACGATACGCTTTACGAACTTGAAAAACTTCCCGAACATCTAATAATCATAGGCGGAAGATACATAGCTTTGGAAAATGCTCAGCTGTTTGCAAGGCTCGGTTCAAAGGTTACGGTTCTTCAACGATCGCATTGTATTCTGCCTACGGAAATGCCTGATATATCAAATACTCTTGATAATTATCTGACCAAAGAAGGAGTTAAAATCAAAACCTGCGTCAAGATTCATTCGGTTTCAAAAATTAAGGACAATGTGTCTATAAAGATAAATATCAAAGGCAGCGAGGAAACCGTGGAGGGCACTCATCTGTTTATTGCAGCAGGAAGAAAGGGAAATACAAAAAATTTGTGGGCAGAAAAACTGGGCATTGAAACTCATGGTAACGGTTTTATCAAAACAGACAAACACCAGCATACTTCCATACCTAATATCTATGCAGCAGGTGATGTTACAGGGGAATATCTTTTTGTTTATACTGCTGCCTATTCAGGAGCATTGGCAGTTGAAAATGCATTTACTGAGATTAAATCGGAAAAAGACTATTCCGTTCTGCCATGGGTTATTTTTACCGATCCTCAGGTGGCAGGCGTTGGAATGGATGAAAATCAAGCTGCAGCGTCAGAAATTGATTATGAAGTTTCATCTCTTCCGCTTGAAGCTGTTCCGCGTGCACTTGCGGCGAGAAATACAAAAGGATTTATCAAACTCATAAGAGATAAGAAAACAGACAAGCTCATCGGGGCACGCATTCTTGCATCTGAAGGCTCCGAACTTTTGATGGAAATATCACTTGCGATCAAATACGGTATAACAACCAAAGAAATAAAAAATATGTTTCACCCGTATTTAACTTTATCGGAAAGTATAAAACTGGCAGCAATAGGATTCTCCAAAGATGTGAATAAACTCTCCTGCTGTGCAGTATAGGCAATCGGCAGATTATGAGACCACTGCACAATGAGACCACTGCATTATGAGCGCCTTCGCAGAAGCTGGTCTATTCTTTAATCTCTTCTCTCTAAAACTTTGAATTCTTAACCGCTCTATTTTATCACGACAATCTTAATACCTGAACTTCTACGAACTATACTGATTGCTACATCCATGTTTGTGCGTTGAAGATGAAGGTTGACAAATTGATCATTAATGCGAAGGTTTTTAAGATTAACCCATTTTAATGACTCAGGCAAGACAGGATTATTAAAAGTTATTGTTGATGATTTTGCATCAATAGACATTCCCAGAGCTGCCTGCAGCATCATAAATGAAGATGCTGCCGACCATGACTGCACAGGACATGCTACCGAATAAAGTGTTGGGGCTTCAGATAAACGCCTGTCAAAGCCGCAGAACAGCTCCGGCATCCTATGTAAATTAAAATAGATGCTTGCATCGAAAAAACCTGTCAAAATCTTCAACACCTCTTTTTTATAACCATATCTGGCTAATCCATACGCTATCAATGCGTTATCATGCGGCCATATGCTTCCGTTGTGATATGACATTGGATTATAACGAACCTCTTTTGCTGATAATGTACGGATGCCCCATCCTGAAAAAAATTCCCTGCTCAATAACAGTTTTGCAAGTTTTCCTGCCTTTTCGTCTGATACAATACCCGAAAAAAGACATTGCCCTGCATTGGATGTTTTAACTTTACACTGTTTTTTGTTTCCGTCTAAAGCAAGTGCATACGAAGAAATCTCCTCGCACCAGAAAGCATCCTCAAACTTTTGTTTAAGCTTTGCAGATTCATTTTCCATTTGCGATGATAAATCGCTGCAGCCGAGCAGTTTTGCCAATCTTGAAGCTTCTTTCTTGGCAGAATAAGCGTAAGCCTGAACTTCAGAGAGCGCTATAGACGGCGTAGCTATCATACCGTTTTTATAAAATACAGAATTTGATGAATCTTTCCATCCCTGCTGTTTTAGACCATCGAAACTGCGTGATTCATACTCGATAAACTCATCCTGATCTTTATCACCATATTTATTCATCCATTCAATAGCCATTGTGATATTAGACCATATAGATTTAATAAAAGGAGTATTTCCGGTTCTTCTATGATATGCTCCGGCAAGCATTACAAAAAGCGGTGTACTGTCAATGCTCCCGTAATATCTTCCAAAAGGTACTTCATTGAGGTTTGCCATCTCTCCGTTTCTAGCTTCGTGAAGTATCTTTCCGGGTTCCGCATCCTGTTTATCTGAAATTGTTTTTGCCTGAAAATGTGATAATGTTCTCAAGACTCCTTCTGCAATATCAGGATTAACCCATAGATATTCAAACGCTGTAATGAGAGCATCTCTTCCAAAAATAGCACTGTACCACGGAACGCCTGCATATGGATATTCACCATACTTTGTATGCGTAATCATCATGTGAATATCAACCGACGATCTGTTTATCCAATCATTAAACTGTTCATTTGATGTATATATCTTACAATCTTGGTCTTCCAACTCTTTCAGCTCTTCTTTCACACTATCCAAAGAGGCGTAATATATAGACTTAGCATCTCTATGCTTTTCTTCTTTTAAGGTATTGTGAGATTGTCTATCCTTGCTCTCCATAGGCTTATATGCTCTAAACGGTGCGGCATAAGATAGGTTTACAATATCAGGCTGATCATTTTCTATAATAAAGCTCGTAGTAATATAAATGTTAAATTCTTTCTTAGAAGCAAGAAGCAGATCAAAAAATGCAGTAGATTCGGAAAGAATGGTAGGATATGGTGAAAATTCTATCTTTGTTTTGCGAACAATTTTATCCAGTCCTTCATAAGCAAGTTCAACAAAAGAATCATTAGTTACAGTTTTAAGGTGTTTACCATGATTTTTCCTTTTCAAACCTCGTATCTCAAAAATATCGGCAAAATCAGCATCAAAATGAAGATGGTATGGCATTTTTACATCAACTTGTCCATAATTGAACAATTTTATATGCTCGTATAACCCATTTTTAAATAGAAATTTGGAACGAGATAGTTGTATAATATCCCTTGGTATCACAAGCTTATCCGTTTTTATATCAGGGTTTGTGAGATTTGTTCTCAGCAGCGTATCATCCGGTCTTTCTATTGCACTTAAAAAAAGCGGTATAAAAGTATCAAATCTCAGTTCGTATCTACACAAAAACCGAGTATCTTTGTAATAAACTCCATTTTGTCTCAGCCCATAATGATGAATATCACCATATCTATTAAATATTGCAAAACTATCACCATATTTCAAATTGTGTATATTATCATTTGCAAAGGGAGAAGCTGCGAGAATATAAAATTTATCACCAACCGTTATTATATCTTTATATTTCATGAATTGCCCTTCTATTTTGATTTTTTTGAATGATCTTTTCGTAAATATTCAAATAGTTTTCAGCCATTTTTCTTGATGTGAAACGTTGGTCAAAAATTTGTCTGCATCGTTTTCTATCTATTGAATCGATGTTTGAAACAGCCTTAACAGCGCTATTAATATTGTTGACTATAAAACCATCTATGCCGTTATCTATAATTTCAGGAACAGAACCATTTCCATACGCAATCACAGGCGTACCGCATGCCAGCGATTCTATCATAACTAATCCAAACGGTTCAGGCCAATCAATAGGAAATAGTAGTGCCAATGCGTTTCCCAAAAAGTCTTGTTTATCTTTTTCGCCTATTTCACCTATAAATTCTATCATAGGGTCGTCCAGCAAAGGCTTGATTACATTTTCAAAATATTCCCTGTCTATTTTATCAACCTTTGCCGCTATTTTAAGTTTTATTCCGCTTTTTTTTGCTATTTCTATCGCTCTGTCGGGTCTTTTCTCAATTGAGATGCGTCCGAGAAAAGCAAGATATTTATCCGGCTTTCCGCTGAATTTGTATAAATTTTCAGGGAGTCCATGATAAACCGTACCCTGCCAGTTGGCAAAAGGAAGTGAGATTCGCTGTGCTTTTGAAATAGAAACAACCGGTATATCGTTAAATTCTTTGTAAAATGGTATGAGATCAGGAAGATCCAGCCTGCCATGCAGCGTTGTTATATGAGGGACAACAAGCCTCCTTGCAACGGTAAAATGAATGCAGTCTATGCTGAAATGAATTATATCGAACGATTCAATTCTCTTTACAAGCTGTTCAAGCAAAAGCATATGATAAATTATGGGGTCGCCTCCGCTCATCCGTGTAGCCTCGGGAACAATGCCAACGAGTTTTGCTTTTGTAACCGAATCACCGCTTGCAAAAAGTGTAACATCTAATCCCATATTTACCAATTCTTCAGTAAGGTAAGAAACAATTCTTTCAGTTCCGCCATACTGTTTGGGCGGAACACTCTCATATAATGGTGCAATTTGAGCAATTCTCACATTATTACTCCTCTAAACGAATTTTTTAGTATATTTTTGGTATAAAAGTGCCGGTATAAAAAAATTATTTATCAGCAGATAGTGCAAATAATCTTAAATATTCTGCAGCGGTCTCTTTAAGTATAGCGCAATTTTCTTTCTGTTTCAATCGTAAATTACAAAATATGAGCTATAATGCTGATGGATGTTATATATAAAATAACTTACAGGAGGCAATTATGAAAAATAAGGTTGCATTAATCACGGGGGCAAGTTCGGGAATAGGAATGGCGACTGCTAAATTACTTGCAGAAAATGGAATAAAAGTAGGCTTACTTGCAAGACGCATTGATAGATTAACTGCCCTGAAGAAAGAGATAGAACCGGCGGATGCCGTTGTTCTGCCGGGTGATGTTACAAAAAAAGATGATCTGAATAAAGCTGCAGACAAACTCATTAGCATGTGGGGGCATATTGATATTCTTATAAATAACGCAGGGCTAATGCCTTTATCATTTATAAAAAACTTGCATATTGACGAATGGGAGAGAATGGTCGATGTAAATATAAAGGGTGTACTTTATGCGGCAGCAGCCGTTTTGCCTATTATGCTCAAACAAAAATCAGGCCACATAATTAATATTTCATCTGTTGCAGGCAGAAGGGTTTTTCCGTCGGGAGCGGTATATTGTGCAACCAAATATGCCGTTAGAGCATTCAGCGACGGCTTGAGAACGGAATTAACAAGCCAAGACAAAATAAGAGTCACAACTATCGAACCGGGAATTGTGCAAACGGAACTTCAAGATCATATAACCGACAAAGATGCGAAAGGCTTTCTTGCGGAAAGAGTTTCCGCTATGAGACCGCTTGCTGCAAAGGACATAGCAAATTCTATTTTGTACGCTGTAAGCCAGCCTGATTATGTAGATGTTGCGGAAATACTCGTTCTGCCCACTGACCAAGGAGCATGATACCGATTATACTGTTTTTTCAACTGCGCAAAGATACTGCACTCTAATTATGAGCTTTAAGATTATAAAAAAAGCTGATGGGCATCACTACAGATGTGCATCTATAAAAACCTCACATGGCACAATCATGACACCTGAATTTATGCCGGTAGGAACACAGGCAACCGTCAAAGCAATTACTCCGAGGATGCTGACTGAGATCGGAACTCAGATTATTTTGTCAAACAGCTATCATCTTCATTTGAGACCGGGTGAGAAAATTGTAAAAAAAGCGGGCGGGCTGCACAAATTCTGCGGCTGGGAAAAACCAATATTAACAGACTCCGGCGGATTTCAGATATTTAGTCTAAAATCCACTAAAATAACTGATGAGGGTGCTTATTTTCCATCCATATTCAGCGGCGAAACTCATTTTATGAGACCTGAGGATTCTATTGACATACAAGAAACTTTGGGAAGCGATATAATGATGACTTTTGATGTCTGTCCGTCAGCTGGGTCATATTTAGAAGCGGAAAATGCTGTAAATATTACGACAAAGTGGGCAAAGCGGTGCATAGATGCAAAAACGACCGACAATCTGCTCTTTGGTATTGTTCAGGGTGGCGTTTTTGAAGATTTGCGGCAACAGTCTGCTGACCAAATATGCAGCATGGGTTTTGATGGAATAGCAATCGGCGGACTCTCGGTTGGTGAAAACAAATCCGATTTTCTAAAAACTATGAGTAAAACCAGCCGTATGCTGCCGGATGATTTGCCTCATTATCTAATGGGCGTGGGGAAACCGTCTGACATAATCGAATCGGTGAAAGAAGGAATCGACATTTTCGATTGCGTAATGCCTACACGAAATGCAAGAAACGGGCAACTTTTTACAAAACATGGTACAATCGCCATAAAAAATGCCCGCTTCATAGAAGATATGAATCCGGTGGAAAATGATTGCACCTGCTACTGCTGCGGAAATTTCACTCTAAGCTATCTTAATCATCTGTTTCATACTCATGAACTTCTCTACCACACTCTATCGACTATACATAATTTACACTATATGCACGATCTTATGCAGCATATAAGGGATGCCATAATGACCGGTTCATTCGACAAATTCAGAGATACCTTTTATTCTAATTTAAATGAGAATCCATCTGATATTTACAGATAATAATTCATAAATCTATCAAAATGAGAAATATGGCAGATAGGTCGATAATTGTTTGCGGAATAAGCTATGGCACTATAAATCGTTATATTTTAGAGGTGGAACAAAACCTTGAAAAAAGTAAACTTTCGTTTAATTGGACAATTGATAAAGCAGCGGCAAAGAACTTAGGTTCTGTAAAATTACCCTCTTATAAAATCAGCTTTACAGGAATATCAAACTCCGCTGAACTGGCTTTGAAAAAGTTTCGTAAGCTGATTTTCAGAGGAGGCGGGTAATACGCTTATAATCATATTCGCCTCCGTCACTGCGAATTTCCACTTCCGTCACTGCGAAGGAGTGAAACGACTGCGGCAGTCTTTCTTTCATTCAACATTCTTTTTCTCTTGACATTGCTTTTTTTTTCTACATAATTAAACTGAATATTAGAATTGCTTATAATCTTTATATAATATATGACCCTGCAAGCGGTCTAAGGAGGATGCTATGTGTACGTATTTGAGATGATTCGGCGCTGCGTAAAGGGTCTTTGCAAACTAAATAAAAAAATAGGAGGTTTTTGATGAACAAACTTGTTAGCAGGTTGAAAGAAAAAAATGAAAATGCCAAAGGCTTTACATTGATAGAGCTGTTGGTAGTTATTGCTATTATTGCAATATTGGCGGCAATTGCGATTCCGCAGTATGCAAAATACAGAGTAAGGTCTTATAATGCAGCCGCTGAGGCAGATTTAAATTCATTCCAAACGGCTTTAGAGGCTTATGCAGCGGACAAAACAAAATACCCAACAATATCGGTCGCAACTGTCGGCGCTGTGGGTGATAGTGCTGATGTTGTGAGTGATGCATTGAAGTTTGAAGCTCCATCGGTTCCAGTAGCATCAGGAGATACTCGGTTAGTAACTGCTTCCGCAAAAACAATGTTCGGTTATTATGAAACTAGTTCGGCAAGTTTCTACGGAGCTGCTTCAAAACAAACACCAGGAGATACAGGCTACACCGTAACATCCACTCAAGGCAGGATTGCATCTAAATCTATAGCCATAGGTACGAATCTTGCGGCTGCTGATATACCAACATCATAAGTTTTGGAATGAGGGACCGTCTCTGGGGTCGTGTCTTTGCATTTGACATAACTCTTTAACGGATAAACAAAACCGGCAGGCAAAACTGTTTGCCGGTTTTTTTTGCGATGTCGATTGAAGAATAAGAGAGATTACTAAATCCAACGCTGAGATTGCTTCGTCGAAAGACTCCTTCGCAATGACAAATTCCCTTCCGTGTCACTGCGAGGCTTTGCCGAAGCAGTCTCATATCCCCCTTCCGTCACTGCGAGGAACGAAGTGACGCGGCAGTCTCTCTTTTATTTAACACTCGAAATTGAACATTATCAAAAAAACCTTTTGTTTAAACATTATTTTTTCTTAACACATATTAACTTGAATTTTTTAACGCAAATTTTGTAATGCCAAAAGAGAAAGATGGCAGAGTCTATCGTGGGTCAGACTCTCACATTTACTGTCTTGGATTATTTATTCAAGTTATTATTTGCAGATTATAGAAGACGGTAAATGTGAAAATCAGACCCCCTCAACATTAAACTCGGTTGCGTAACATAAATTTGATGTTATAATTTAATTCGGTCAAATGTCATATTCGTCCTATCTGCTTTAAGGAGAGGTAATAAAATGAAGATTAAGGTTTATTTGGAAGCAAGTGACGAGGGAGGATATACGGCAATTGTGCCTTCATTGCCCGGTTGCATATCGGAAGGAAGAACCAAAAAAGAAGCTGTAAAAAATATTAAAGCGGCAATTGAACTTTATTTGGAACCCGTTAACGATGACGCTGTTACCGTATCTCATCTTGAAGAGTTGGAATTGGCAATATAAATAAAGTCCCCAGCCTTAATTACATTAAGGTGATAAAAGCATTGCAGCGTGACGGATGGGTCACGGTTAGACAGAGAGGCTCACATATTAGATTACAGAAACATACGGAAACAACAGTTATGAAGATAATAGTTCCTGCACACAAACCAATTAAACGCTCGACTTTGTCCCATATATTAAAGCAGGTTCATATGTCTTTGAATGATTTCTTGGAAAAATTATAGTGGATTGTTGATGGGAATAAACATCTAACATTTTTTTACAATAGACAATAGATATGGTTATCTGAAACTTATGAAATTTAGATTTAGACTTAAACTTTTTCAAATCTATTTGACATTATAGCAGGTTATATGGTATCTTCTCGCTATGTTTATATCCTTATCTTTTTTACAAAAATCTTTTATGGAAAATCATAGGTTTGTATGCTGAAAAGCGATGCTGAAAACAGAGTTTTCGTCTATCTTATTTCGGCAATCGTCTTTTTTAGTTTTATTTTGAATATAAATTCGCTTGAGTTTTTTCATCTCAGTTTTAAAATGTTTGTATATATCGTCTTTGTTCCGATTTTTCTTATTTTTCTTTCAAGCTTAAAAACTGTCAAATTTTCACTTTTATCCATCTTTATAGCAATCTTTTTAGTTTATTCATTCTTTGTGACAATTTTTGGATATTATATTTATGACGGGCTTTTTTTGTTGTATTTTCTTTTCGCCGTCTATATTACTTTTATCTCGCTTGAAAATAATCAACAGAGAAATTTGATTATAGACGGTCTGTTTCTTATTGCATATTTTGGTGTGCTATTTACCATTTTTGAATATACAATGAAATCATCCGATTGGATGAATATTGTTATTATTCCCGGTTTTTTCTACATATCAAATACAACATCTATCGGCGGACTTCTTTATCAGCCCAATCTAAATGCCTTGTTGATAAACTTAGGTTTAATTATAACTATGTTTAAGATTGTGAATATTAAAGCAGCAGAAAACAAAAGGAATATTTTAAACTATTATATAATTTATCTCTTTTTCGCATTTGCCGCATCTGTAACAGCATCGAGAGCAGGAATGCTCGCTATATTTTGCGTATTTGCCATAATATTCATCGCAAAGCGTTTTGGGTCGCTTGAATTGACAAAACAGGATAAAAAAAGATTGATATATCTATTTATTATCTATATTGCCGTATTTGCTTTTAATAAATATTCACCGTTTGAAAAATTTGCACATCAAGGATTGATAGCGGATAATTCCATAGATGAGCGCTTAATGATCTGGGTATCCACTATTTTACTATGGTTAAAGCATCCCTTTTTCGGAACGGGGCTTGAAACATTCAAATTTCTAAATAACCCCTATCAAATAAAAGCCTTGCATATTCTTCAATTTCCATCGGATATTATAGGCAACTTCACATGGACGCATAATGAACCGCTTCAGATATTAGAAGAGCTGGGTATTTTTGCATTTATACCTATTGTTTTTGGCAGCATTTTTTACTACATAAAAACAATAAGAAGCGTAAGAAATATAAATAGTTGGATTATTCCGGCTTTGCTTATGATTTTTTTTGTTCAAGCTGGTTTGTCTTGGCCATTACGTCATCCTGCGCTGCTTGGCGTTTTTTTCATCATTCTTGCTTTAAGCAACAACAAATTTGTTATATCAATAAAAGGAAAAATCAAAAATATATTTTTGATAACCGCCGCATTGATATATGTCATCTCTTCCGTTTTTATGTTTTCAAACATAAAAGATGATGTAAAATATTCTCTCTCTACGCATAAAGACAAATATGCAAAGCTTAATCGTTTGTATAAACTGTCTGATAATCGGTATCTTTTCTGGATGGCCTCATCGGGATTTTTGCATATTGCCCTGCCATATTATATGAAAAAAACAACAGGCGTCAGTCATATTCCGATATTTAAAGATGATATCAAGGATATAAAAATGACGGATATTGATAGGGTAAGAACTGCCATTTTGAAGAAAAAAATCTTGATTGAGGCAAAAGAGGCAGAAAAGCTTCATAAAATATGGATAAGCGAATACAATCTTGGCATGGCGTATCTATTTGACGGCGATCTAAAAAAGGCAAAATATTATGCAAAAAAAGGCATTGCAATGAACCCAAACGCCGACTATTTGTGGCAGCTTCTGCATTATATAAATGTGAAAAAAGCATCAATAATAAGTTCAAAGCCGATCAAAAACTTCCTGCCCCAAAAAAAATCCTTGAGAAATATGCTGAAAGAAATGAACAAAATGAGATCTGAAATAAAAAGTAAAAACTTATCTGCCGATGGTCGATAGTTGATGGTTGATGGAAATATAACAAAGGTCCCGATAACGGGTCCCGATAACGGGGTCAGATACTGTCTTAAGAGCCTGTTGAAAAACTCCTATATTTCCTTGCTTTGAACCATCATAAATGGTATAATAGCAACGGTTTTGGCAACAAAACCAGTTGCTATTATTTCTAAT
>VAPE01037103.1_pt1 | contig 16410 bp, 16 predicted proteins | sample 3393911 | NCBI WGS metagenome assembly VAPE01 (sample SAMN08290436, study PRJNA428436) | hydrothermal vent metagenome | isolation source: Deep-sea hydrothermal vent chimney | place: Atlantic Ocean: South-mid Altantic Ridge | reverse complement strand
GGCCGGCCTCCGGACTCGCTCCAAAGTGCATTGTAATCAAAATGTATGGCATGTCTTTTAGGAAGATGGATTGCATGTTTGCGGCGGTACGCCTGAATGGCATCTCCCGCCCCATAAACAGCAGTAAAACTCAATTGCCTTGAGAATTCCTGAACCGCAAAGACAATGAGTGATTTCGGACGAAGACCATGCATCAGTTTTTGGGCTGCTTTTGATGAATTTCCAATACTTCTCGTATGTCCCTGAACGCAACCAATCCTGCAGACCCAGCATCCCAATTCCATTTCTTCAAATGAAAATGCTGCTGCTACAATCCTTCCGCCAAGCTGATTGCATTCAAAAGATAAAACCAGTTCTCCTTCTTTCCGGAACCTGTAATCATACCCTAAAGTCAAAACACCTTCGATGGTGTCATTGAGCTGAAAACGTGCAATCTCCACACCGTTGCTGCGTGTGATCACCTGCATAAATGTTTCACCTTTGCTCATGATAAATTGATAGGTGTCGAGTATAACTTTTGTTTTTTGTTTTTTCGTCCACCTGATCGACATATAGACCCTGAAAGGCTTGAAATAAAGCCAAGGACAGTGTTTGGCCACTATAAGAAAATCGGGCGATTTGAGAGTTTTAAACCACTTAGATGCAAATTGCGGAGCGAGGAGTGCGCCAAAAAAAATCTTCCATTGTTGCTTTCTGCGATAGCTTTTGCCTCCGCCGGCAAATGCTCGTGATGCAAGTTGCCATCCATTAACGGCGACCGAAAGAAATGGAATTTGTCTTATGATATTCTCAAAGTAAGGATATAAAATTCTGAAATAAGATACTGTCCCAAAGTACACTTGTTTCCTCTTGTGGTTCATGTTTTTCTGATTACAAATATCTTAAGCTGTCAATTTAACACTGTGGATGTTTCTGCTTTTCTTGAATAACAGATTCAGCCAGAGAAGAATAGGAAATGAAGTTAGCTTTTTGTGCTTCTTCCCAAAGGATGAATTCTTTCAGTTTGTTTAACATTCCAGTTCCCGAAAGCCTGCTGATATAGAACAGAAGCCCCAATTTGTCTTTGTCGGTTATGTCGGTAAATTCCCAGGGATGCATATAAAAATTGGCAAAGCCGTCTTTCCTTAAAATTTTACGGGAAGCTGCTTTAATAATGCTTAGCGGGAAATTTTTGAAACTGAGCCAAAAAACCGGGAACCGCATAAAAGGAGTAACCGAAGCCGGAATCTGTACCAGAGAACCGGTTACAAAGGGAGTCCGTGGCTTTGGCAATATTTTTCCAATCAATTTTATCTTGTTTTAACAGGGCCAGTACCTGATATCCCATATAATCCATATGCTCAATGAGAAGCTGTCGTTTAAGCTGATTGGCATAGATAAAATGACTGATATTAAACTTGAAGAGTTCGGCTGATATCAATGCGGTCTTTTTGTAATTATGTTGTGCAACAAATTGTTGTAAACTTTTTATCTTTTGCTCAAATACAATATAATTATTCTCTGCTAGTACTTGCCTGAAAACCTGATTCTTTTGGGTCATGTTTATCCGGGTCATCGCTTTTGTAATTCCAACACTATTGTTGTTGAGGGCATATTCGGTCATGTCTTCGAAAGGTGATAAAACCTGATCCGGTTTTTGGTAAACATTAATTTTATTTTTTGGCGATGATTGGGAATAGCTTTGAAAAACCATCATCACTGTTACGAATAAAAATGCTAATTTTTTCATTTCTTTTAATTTTACATGAACATTATTAATTGTTGACAAAGGTGCAATCCAAATCTAAAGGAATTATTAAGTTTTTACAGTTATCAAAAAAAGGTGTAAATTTCATTATAGAGTTTATGATTATTAAAGTATTTGGCTATCCAATGGATATTCATAATGATGATTTTGGGATTAGTTATTATAATAACTTCTCTTTTTTAAACCATGCAATGGTTTTGTGTATTCCTTTTTCTAAATCATATTCTGGTTTAAAATCAAAATCTTTTACAATTTCTTCGCTTGCACAAAGCCAATTTTTACAGATAAGCTCTTTGTATTTGTCGCTGTTTAAGGTGGAAGGTTTTCCGAAAAAGCATGAAAGTTTCATATTGATAAGGGCAATAGTTTTCACAAATGCTTTTGGAAAAACAATGGTAACCGCTTTTCTTTTGAGCGTTTTTTTTATTATTGCGTTAAACTGTTGAACGGTATATTGTTTTAAATCTGTTACAAAGTAAGCTTTTCTGGTAATCTTCGATTTAAGTGCATCGAAAACAAGTTTACAAAGATCGGTTACATACAAAAATGTAAGCTGTTGTTCTTTTGTACCAATATATGATTCAATACCTTTCTTAATAGATTTGTAAGCCAGATAATAATCTTTTTCTCTGGGGCCATATACTCCTGTAGGCCTGAGAATAATGTAGGGAAAGTTGGCCCGAGACAGAATAAACTGTTCTGCCAATTGTTTACTTTTGCCATACATCGTTACCGGATGAGGTGTGTCAGTTGGTTTTATGGGCTGCAAGGTGTTTTCGTTACCAGGTCCGAAGACTGCCAGGCTACTGATGAAAATAAATTTATCAGGAATTTTGTCTGTTTCCTCTAAAACTTCGATGAAGTATTTGGTGTAGTGATAATTAATGGTAATAAAGTCCTTTTTGTTACACGTCTTTACAACACCTGCAGCGTGAATAATATAATCAAAGCGGGGTGCGTTTTCTACCTGCTTTCTCAGTATCTTTTTTTGAGAAAAGTCCATCTCAAAGAATTGAATAGCAGGATCCGGAAGGTATTTCCTGCAACTTGATTTTCTCACGCCGGCATAAACTTTATAATTTCTATTGAGTGCCTCATCTACAAGGAAACTACCGATAAATCCACTGGCTCCTGTGATCAATACTTTTTTCATTTCTCAAGTTTATTCAAAATATAAAAATAGGGACTACATGTCGATATCAATTTTAATCCGGATACCTGCTTTTGGCATGGGCTGAAAGTTTTTAGGCATAACCCGCCAGACATAATCTACCCGCAAAAACTTAAATATACTGGTTATGCCCACACCCAATTCGAGATAATGATGTCCGGGCAGATTCATGTCCCATGGAAAACTCACTACCCCGGCGTGTTTGTTGTTTAATTGACTATATAAATACTTAACTGAAAATACGCTTTTTACATTCAACCGGCGAAGGAGTGGTATTCTGTTTGTAATAATACCATTCATGAATATTTCACCCATAAAACTAAAATACCGGTCGCTGGCAATTGTTGCATTGTTTAGCAGATTAAACCGGAACCTTGACAATCCATAGGATTCGTTACCGCGATGTATCTCCAATAACGGAAAGGGCACTTTACCAAACAATGCACCCGTTTCTACAATATACCTTACCATGGGGATCCCAATCAGGAATCTCTGTTTTAAGGTCATGTGTATTTTATAATAATTTCCTGTTTGATTCCCTGCTTCATACCTCCCAAAAGTTCCCAATATGTTAATAATTGGAAAATGTGTACCAATATAATAGCGCCGCAAAAAGCGATCTATAATTTTTTCATGCCATGAAAAGCGTAATTTTAAGGTTGCTGCCTGTGTTCGAATTTGTCCAATATCAATTCCATTTTGAATGAAAGGCACATACTGATTGTCCTGAATTTTATCATTTTCTAGTTTAAGCCCGGTAAGAAACCCCTTCTTCCATTCACGTTCAAAATAAATACTGGTCTGGAAAAACATGGCCCGACGAAAATTCTGGGTACGCTTGAAAAAAGCAGAAATAAAACTATCTTCTCCCAATGTAGTTGTATTTTCTTTAATTAAACGAATATGTCCATACATGCCTAATAACTGTAAGTCTTTGCTAGTATGGAATCGTAGAATAGTTCTGTGTTGTGTTTTAAATTTCCAGGTGAAAAATGTGTTATATTTCCATTGTTTATCCTTAAAGCCATAACCGGCCATCGCCCCAATCGAATAATTCGGATTAAGCTGAGATCCGGTTCTCCCTCCAAAGCTAAGCCGAAGCCCCTCAACCCGATTGAGTTGTATGAGATTTAAAAACGGGCCTATTTCATATTTGCCAACATTATAATACTCGGTAACAAACATATCGGTAGTTTTATTTAAAAACCGCACCCAACCAATGTTGTTGATTGAATCGATGGATCGAGATATTTGCTTTCCTGAAATGTTTTGCGAAGAATTTGAATAACGGGTAAAAAGAGTGTCAGAGACAGTTCCTGCATTCCTTTTGGAAGCAACTTTTCCGGTTTCGGCAGGTACTAATTGCCGTGCAGTCTGGCCTGTTTTCACGTTATTATAAGCAGTATATTTATTTATCTCCAGCATACTGCGATGGTTTTTTGGAAGTTTATTGTAATTAAAAGTAGCGGTGACCTTATTACTTTTAAAAAAGGAAATGGAATCATTAAGAATTTGGTAACGATAAGAAATACCAAATTCATTTAAAAAATTTACATTCGCTATGCGTGGTAGCGAAGCCTCAATGTCCTGAATAGCCCACAAGCCTTTGATAACAATGAATCTACCTTTGAAAGCCAGGTCTTTGTTATTTTTCGGTACGTATTTGATGGTGTATATCATTCGACCATTCTGCAAGGTGCTGTCTGCTAAATAATATTTATAAAATTGACGTCCCAGGCCTCCGATTGGACTCACAAAGTTGTGACCCAATAAGTCCACGTAATTATCATAAAAGTTCATCAATGTACTCAGTGAATTGGAATACCTTGAAATCTGAAGGTCCTTTAGTAAACCTAATCCGTTTTCTTTAAATGCAATCACTTGAGATTGTGATAAGTGTTTCTTATGATCAATAAAAGTGTTCGTTATCTTTTTAGAGTAAAACAGGGGAATAAAACCCATTTTGGAACTATCCTTTTGTTGTGGTAAATATTTTCGCAACTGTTTTAATAAATTGCCTTTAAGCTCTGAAAGTTTGATATTTGTAAAGCGGGCAGAGATATCCGTAAAGGTTTGGGCGCTAAACCGTTCCAGTCTGTTTGGATCGTTTTTCTTTCGGTGGCGTATTATCTGGCGTATGATAGGAAAGGCCGGATTTTCGCCGGGTTTTATAACTACCTCACCTAATGTTTGATTCTCTTGTTTCATTCTCACTATCACATGAAATATAACCCTTGGTTTCATTCCTAACTTCACTGTTTGGTATCCAATTTGAGAAAAAATAAGGGTGTCTTCAGGACTATATGATTTTATTTTAAAACGGCCTGTTGAATCGCTTGTTGTTCCTATGGTTGAATGGGGAAAATAAATATTGGTATAAGGAAGCCCCTTCCCGGTAGCATCATCCAACACAAAACCTTCAGCTCCTAAAGTCTGCCCCATGGTTTGCTGCACAAAAAGCAACAACCAAAATCCGGCAAGAAACAGTGACCGTATTAGTGCTAATGGAAAAATATGTTTTTTTGTCATCGATTAGGGTCCTAAAAAGTTTACAATATTTATTTCCTTGAGTTTTGTAAGATGATTTTCAGATAAAATGGTTGGTTTGTCTGAATAATTTAATCCTAATGAAAAGCATATACCTGTAGAAATCGAAATAAGAAATAGAGACCAAATATGAGTAATGCAACTCCTAAAGAGAAGTTAATCTTTCTTTCCGTTTTTTCGGAAAGAAACTTTTTGGCCCAACGTAAGATAAATGACAGGCATACTAAATAACTTGCTATGCCGAGGCCGCCAAACAATAAAAATAGAAGATGCGTGCGGGTCGTGAAATTAGTAATGAGTCCGATATTTCTTTCAATATCAGCGACAGTGATCCACCAGAAAATCATCATGGGATTGGTAACCGCCAGAGAGAAACCCACCACGAACGATAACCCCCGGTGTTTCAGGCTTTTGTTATTAGCCTCAATATGAATGGTTTTTTTGAAGTTTTTTAATGTGATGCCTCCAAGGATAAACAAAATAATACTTCCTGCCAGCCAAAAAACAGCCGTTACAGTCTTTTCCTTCAAAAAAGGGGCAATCCCGAAAAAGGCAATGAAACCATACATGACGTCTGAGATAGCTGATCCCAAAACAATCATTAATGCAGCTTTGACATGGCCGGCAAATGAACGCTTTGCAATTTCAATTTGTGTTGCGCCCACAGGGATTGCAGTAAAAAATCCCATAACATAAATGACAATTAGGCCAAGAGTTAATTCCATACTTTGTTTTTCAAATACATGATTATTTCGTTTGCTATATCGTGTGGTTCCAATCCGTCGAAACACCTCGCTGTGCTACAGCGTTTTGAAAGCTTATTGATACAGGTAATATTACGGCATATGCTATTGGAAAAAAAGACGTGAGAAGGGGCATCCTGTGGTGCCGGATAGAACATGGAATTCTCCGAATCGTATGCATAAATACGAGCCGGTGTAGCACCGAAGATAGAAAATATGGCCGTTTTGTTTCTTAGTAAGTTGCCTTGTTTGTCCTTCTTTTGGGAAGCTGCCAAATGTAGAGGGCCTGTATCATTAGAAATGTAAGCATCACACTGATCCAGTAAAGCAGCATAAGTATTTAAAGAAAATTCTTTGGGGACAATAACACATTTTTTTGTTTCCGAAATACTTAGCTGATTCAAAATATCTTTTTCCACGCCTGTAAACACAAAACCCGAGCTGATCAACAAATACCGTACACCCCCATCCAGTAATTCCTGTACCATCTCAACCTGCTTGTTCAAAGGTAATTTGGTATATGGAGAAGTGGCGTCCGGATTAAACAGGACAATCCCCTTTTTACCATAATATCCAACATTTTTGAGGAAATCCAGGGCAAGACTGATTGAGTTTTCATCTAAAAACACCTCGACATTTTTAATCTGTACATGATTTTTAGCAGCGTCCTCAGGAAATAGGTGTGTTAAATACAAGAATATTTTTTTCCGAAGATGATTCACATCTTGTGTTTTTAATTCATCGTACGCTATGCTCATCGACAGAGGATAATGATTTAATACCGGCCTTGCACAACCATTTAATGTTTTTGTTTCAAAAAAGGGACAGAAATTAAATATTAATGAATAAACCGATTCTGTCGTTATTTTTTTCAATCTTTCAACATCTCTCTGAGTAGGAATAGCTTTTCCTGAGAAAACAGGAAAAACGATGTCAATGTCAGGATTAGGAGCAATCAGTGAATACGCTTTCCTGTTTATTACATAATGGACCTCCCTTTTCGGGAATAGTTGTTTTAAAGTTTGACATGCCACCTGAATATTGATGGCATCTCCTATATTTAGGTCGGCAATGACTAAAACAGGTCCTGAACTGGTACTTTGAAGAATGGTTCGATTTTGTTTTCTATAGCTCCAGCGTAAAAACAGGTGATTCCCAAAAAAAAGCTTTACAATGCCATTGGTAAAATATTTTCCAAATTTCGGACAACAATTTGTTAAATAGGAAGAAAGGACAGGAATAGTATCTGCGGCGTTGACTCTGAAAAAAATGAATTTTTCCCTTTTCAGTATGGCCTTATAGCGGCTTAAAAAAAACTTAAACATAGTTTCCTTTTATTTGTAGCAAGGCAAGTAATAATCGGTTCGTATTTTGAAATTCTACTTCAATTTTTGCAAACATTTTTGAACGATACAATAAGAACGAACCAATAGATGAAAGTCCAATTTTATCGGAACCAGGCAGTTTGCGGATGGTGTAAAATAACATCACCGTGTTGAACAGATTCCAAAAGAGCAGGCCCAGCCAGTCAGGCAATAGGGCAAATGATGCAATTACAAACACGAATAAAGAACCAGAGTAGTTACTGTCAACATATTCGGCCGGATAATGACTATAAATGACCTTATGTTCAATCAGATGATAATAAACGTATTTAAAAATATAGTAGTTATTCAGGTGACCTAAAAGAATCTGCTGAACGGCGGCTGCCATTGAGAAAAGAAAAAAAACAGTCAGATTAAACCGTTTATTTTGGAATATGGGGTTATTGATAAAAGTTTTCAATATATTTTTTCCATGGAATACCTGGTAAAATTTATCGTCAATATTAGATGAAGATTCTAAAGATATTTTAAAGATTACAGGACTTTTAATATTTATTTACAAATTTATAGTCAACTACGTTTTGTCAGAACTTTCCTGGTTTTAAGGATACAGAGGTATGAATTTAATATTAAATTTTTTTTTGCTAAAGTTTCGTAATTAAGATTTCATGTAAGTGTCAATTATTTGCATAAACTGTTTAAAGTCGAAAGGTTTTGTGAAATAAAAATCACATCCTGTCCTTAGATAGTCTTCTTTTTCATTTTCATAAGTTAGTGAAGACTGGACAATAACCGGAACTGATTTATTTATTTCTTTGATTTGCCGAATCAGGTTTATTCCATATATCTTTTTAAAATACAATTCTGTTATAACCAGGTCTATGGAGTGTTCTTTTATGTGATTTAATCCTTCTAATGGATTGGTTGTGCAAATAAACCGGCAGAATGTGGGTTTGAGAAATAAAGAAATTACCGTACAGTTTAATTCGTCATTATCAATCAATAGAATGGTCTTGTTTTTCCAGTTGTATGCAGTATTGGACGAGTTGACCTGTTTTTGCGGACACATAAGTTATGTTTTAAGTCTTCCTGGGGAGGGATATTAATTATTTTGAGTATGGAATTCTAAATCTTGCTTTCTGGTATAAATTATAAATGATTAAATACCCGTACTTAAAATCATTATCTGATTTTAAGTACGAGTTCAACTATAAAAAGCAAGATAAGAATAATGAACACTAACTGAATTAATCACTACTGCTATCGCTAGTGTCAGTGCCCGTGGAAGTTCCGTGTTCCTCATTCAGGTCTGCACCATGCTGAGATAAAGCAGCTTCAAAATTGCCTGATAATTTGGGGTTGTGGGTGGCATCAATCAGGATTGTTCCTGCAGTTTGTGAAGCTGTTCCAAAATCAAGATTTCCCATCCATTTGCTGAAATCAAAAACAATAGCAACCGATACTGTGCTATTGGCGCTTACCGTAATGGTTTTGGTAAGGTTCAGTTCTATCTGACCTGCAAATTTTGATTGCAGGACAAAAGGAACAGATGATCCGCTGACGGGCGTAAACGTACCTTTTATCACAATGGAATTACCCTGAAAAACAGTATTGCTATTGGGCATGAAAGTTAAATCCACTTTCTTAAAAGTACCCGGATAAAGTTTTACTTTTCCCAAGATGGCCGTGTCGGTACTCATATTATAAGCAAAAGGGCCGGGAAGCACAATGTCACCAGAATCGCTCATTTCTTTGGATGACTCATTGTCGGGCCCTCCGGCAGTGGATCCCCCCGTATATTGACCGTCATTTCCGGTATTTTCCTGAATGTTTATATTTCCAAAACTAACATGGGCAGAAGATAAAGCCAAAGTCCCCCCTTTTACGGGAATAGTTATACCTTTCAGACTTACTATGCTCTTATAGTACGTTTTTTGAACAGCTGCCTTTAAAGTTATGGTAGCTGATTTTACCAACTTGGTGGTAGCAATGTTTTTTTTACAGGAGCTAACGAAAATCAAGATGGCAGCTGCCGGCAAAATAAATTTTAAATACTTTACGATTTTTTTCATAGGACTAAATTTTTGAGGATGAATAAATTTATTGATATTATTTGTTGTTTTTACTTAGGGAAAAAGATATGCCCACATTAATATTAATTACACCTGAGAAATTGTTACTGTTTTCTCCGTATAAATATTCGTAAGATTTCATTCCTTGCATTTTATAACCAATGCCCGCATTCATTATAGATTTATCTGAAATTTTATAGCTAAATCCTGCATTTGGATTAACAAGCAATCCAACTCCTTCAAAATTATTTGTGGCGTCAAAAGAATAACCAACATCTAGTGATACATAAGGTGAAAATTTATTACTGTTCATAAAATACCCCCGAAAATCTGCAAAAAAGGGAATTAAGGCTGTTTCTGTATTAAAGTAATACTGCAATCCGGTTCCTAAACCCAATGAAAAATGCGAGTTGAATTGATAGCCGTCAATAATGTTAAGATTTATCCTGCTTTTGCCGTTCTCGCCAATACCATAACCTGTTTCAACAATTGCTTTGTACCCTTTTTGTAATTTTGAATTAGAAGAAAGACTAATCTTGTTTTTTTTGGGCTCTTTGACTATTTTTTTAACGTCATTCATTTGGTATACAAAAATATTTCTATTAGATGTTTCAATCTTTACTATTTTGTTCGGAACCTGCTCCATGATTATACCCCGTATTATACTTCCGTTTTTTAAATAAATGACATCCTGATACTTCTTGTTTTGTGCAAAAGCAAATGTTGTGATAAACACAAACAGGATGAATATTGATAATTTTTTCATCTAACATTAGTTTTTTCTAGACTTATTCGGCTTCGCACTATTTTAGTGTTCACCGGATCTACCAATTAATAAATTAAAATTTTGTCTGATGTTAATGCTTGGCACAAAGCCTAAAAAGTCTGGTTTAATACCAGGCAATCCTTTGTATGGCTTCTATAACCAAGCTATAACTGTTTATGAAGATGCGTCTTCCGGAAAAAGGTTGGGTTTAATCTCTCAATTTTTCAAAGTACCTTATTCCGAACGGAGTTGATAAGCCTCGTATAACACTCTCAAACATAAACAGATAAATAAGTCTGTGGGAAAGCTTTTGTGGAGGAAAAATCTTCGGATTGTGTAAGTCAAGTACTCTTCTGGCATAGGAACGGGCAACTATTTCGGAGCTTATGTCGTTACGATAAAGCTTTTGCTGTTGTCCCAATGCAAAGTTATGAGTTATTTTCTCGCTGGCGAAGATAATTCGGCGTGATAAATCCTCGGCGTAAAATCGCTTTAAATCTTCTTCATCACCCTGAAAATTAACATAATGTAATTCCCGGTGGTTTTTTAAATGATTACTAATTTGAAGCAGCATGTCAATGGCATTCAGATTTGGCTGAGCAAAAACTTTTTCCACAAAAAACTCCATTTGCCGCCATTTATTCACCAGTACTATCTCTGGTTGCAATTCAACGATTTTGTTTCCAAAAAATTCCTGTCTCATAACAAATTATTTTTTATTCCAATTTAATTGATATCCCAGACTCCACTCAATGAAGTCTGAAACATGAAAATCATAAGCTCTTAAACTAATACCAACCGTAATATGATGAGTAAAAGTGTATTTTAATCCGATTCGCTGATAAGAAACGGGAACCTGATGGGAAAATTGTTTTCGGAAAATATAAAATCCGGGCTGAATAAGCAGCGAATAAGGGCCCATCACTAATTCGTAAGATGGGTAAATGCTAACTCTAAGCTGTTCCGTAAAGGGAAGGTCTATTACTTCCAGCTCTCCCTTATCTACAGCTACCCTGGCATTAACGGAACCATCATAGCTAACAGCCATCCCTACTCCAAATTTTGATTTGTGGCTAATTTGATAGTTGAAGGTTGTTTTAAAACCGAAAACCGGAAAATAAACACCTTTATACTTTGTTTCTATATTTACCTGGGCAGAATCAAACAAAACATTTTTTAAACCTGTAAAAGCAGTAAACTCCAGGCTGCTGAACTTTTTAAACGGGGTTATTTTCTGTTTTTTTAAGACCGGATTTCCATGAACTTTGTACCTTATTTCAATCCGAGGAGAAAAAGTGTTCAGTCCGAAATTAGGTAATTTCAATGCTCCGTTGGAGAAATGTGCCAGGCCGATGCTTAGTTCTGCTTCCCATCGGTTTGAAACAGAGTATGTCAATCCCGCTCCAACATGGATATATACCGTCTCTCCTGCCCCGATAGCCACATTATACGGGTTGTTGATGGGGTTGAAATGTCTCCAGTTGCCGGTAATCCCGAAATCAATCTCATAGTTGAGGGACAAATTGTTCCACCGATAAAAAGGAGCATTTAAAAAAGCATAAAGGGCAACCGGAACACCCATTTCTTCAGTATTGTAGAAGTCCGAAACATGAATACCAAAACCCCAGTAAGGATAGTCATATAATTGATGCCACCGTTTCCTTCCGGTAGTTTGAAACATTATTCTACCTGAAAATGCCTGGTAATTTTTTATCGGAACCTTTTCCGTGTTATCACCTTTGACAAACGGATTGGTCTGAAACACATAGCCATTCTCATAAAGAAAGCCCAACACATATTTCTTTGGAGGCTTTTTTTGCTGTTTTCCTGTAGTATCCTGTGCCCGTATGGCATTAGAAGCCAGCGATGCTGAAAAAAATAATAACATATATATCATTATTAACCGGACGGTTTGCTGCTCCCTGGTTTTATTCATAAAAAATTAATTTCCTCTTTTTTAATATTTATATTTTTACAGCCCATATCGCAGGTACACACGAAAGCCGGCATTAAACGGGTAGACTTTTACCGTGCTGTACGGGTTTAAATTTCTTAAATGAACCCTGATAACCGGGTTAACAGAGAAACTGAAATTCTTCCATATTTTTTGTTCATACCCCACCCCGAAAATAAAACTAATGTTGAACCTGTTAATCCCCGCAATGTCTCCGGATTCAACATTAAAATCACCTTCCTGATCATGCTTTTTCCAGTTGTTCGATTGTCTGAAGAAATAATCAATAGTTGGTCCGGCATTTATATACAGGTTTTTAAACGGATAATACTTTAAAATAAAAGGAACGGACAAGTAATCGAAACGTGAAAAAGAGTTTAACATTGCCCGATTATCTAAACTGTCAACCTGATTAATATTTAAATCTACCTGTCCGGAAGAGGTGTAAACCACACCGGAATGTTCTCCTGTCTTTTCAAGATATGAACCTTGAGTGGAAAAATCAACAGCATATACATAGTATGACAGCCCTGTTTCGATACTCAGCGAATGAAGAAAACGATAGTCAACCAAGATACCGTAAGAATAGTTAAAAGTATAATGCTCACGGCTGTTAAAGTAAGAAGGAGTATATACTCCCTGTGTATAATCCGGATTAGGAGCAACAAACCTGGAAGAGAACTCAGGCATCAGAAAAACTTCTATTGACCAGGGATGGAGGACTGATTTTTTCAGTTTTTGCTGTTTTGCTGACTTATTCTGTTGATTTTTCGCAGCCTGATATTTGTGTTTATTTACTTCTTTTTGGCTCTTTGTTTTTTTAACAGGTTTTTGCTTTGTCAAAACTTGCCGCTTTTTCTTTATTACAGGTAACACGAAAGTTTCGGGCTCCGTAACAGTTGAAACAAAAGGCCTGGTAATAATAGAAGCAATAACAGGCGGGAACGCAAAATTCATCTTTTTCATTGGAGTGGTCAGGAATACATTACGGCCGGCATTTTGATTGTTTTCTAAAGAAGATATTTTGGTAATTTCATTGGAAACCATTTTCTTTTCTTTCCCCAAAGGAGAAGACAATGTCTTAGCCGCTACCATAAGTTTTTTTTGTGTCGAAACTGTTCCCGCTTTCTTTTTTTTAACAGAAGATGTACGGGTCTTCGAATTAGAAACTTGCAGGGTGACTGTTGAAGAAGTTTTGTTACTCTTTAATTTTACATTAGGTGAGGCAGAAGGTATGGGTTTGGAAGCAGAAACAAAATGCGATGAAAGCCGGAGGGGCTTCAGGTAAATAAAGTACAACAACACAGCGGCAACGCCCAAAACGGCAACAACAGAACCTCCGATAAGCACAACTTTGGATAAATACCAGGGCTTTACAGGTACAGGCTCTGCCGGAAGCTGACTTTGGATGTTTTTCCAAAGATGGGCAGCCGGTTTCGTCTTCTCATTCTGGTATTTTGACCGGAGCAGTTTGTCAAAGGCTTTGTTATGTTTAGTTTCTTCCATCACGTGCAGTTAATTTATTGATCGTTTTGGATAAGTTTTTTCTGCAAAATCTTCCTTGCATCATGCAGTTGCGATTTTGTGGTGCCTTCGGAAATGCCCATTAAATTTGCAATCTCCTTATGCGGATAGCCTTCAATAATATACAGATTTACAACCATTTGCATGCCAGAAGGGAGTTCTTGTATAAGTTGGGTTATTTCTTCTGCTCCCAGCCTTGCTAATATCTCGTCGGATTCGCGGCTTGGTAATTGTGTAGAATTATAATCATGAGCAATGTCTATTTTCTTATGTTTTTTGAATAATTGTAATGCCTCGTTAATAAAGATCCTTTTCATCCACCATTCCAGAGTCTCCACTTTTTGCAGCTGATGAATATTTTCAAATACCTTGACAAATCCTTCCTGAAAAATATCCTCTGCATCGGATTTGTCTTTTGTATATCGCAGACAAAGTCCCATCATTTTAGGTGCATACCTGTCATAAAGGGCCTTTTGCGCCCGGCCATTGTGCCGCACACAGCCTTTTACAATTTTCTGTATGTTCCTTGTCTTCAAACTTCGTTCCGTTTATACAAGATGTTTCCTGTGAAATAAGGTTGGGTTAATCTGATAAAATTTCAACTTTTAAAAAAAATAATGTGATAAAATTATGTTGGAAATCTAAAGGAAATTTTAAGAGGGTGTTCTGGTAACGCTTTTTTTCAGATGTGTTACTCGTTGGGGATTTTAAATCCTATAGCTTAAAAAGCTCCGGACAACACGCATCGCAGCTTAAACGAGAAATCCAGAGCAGCTTAAAGGGGGATAAAACAGAAGAATATTCCCAATAATCCATTGATTTTTTGGAGTGATACTCCCAAAAATTCGCCTTTTTTTTGGATTTTGTTACGGGACAAAAAACACCTGCCAGCAAATACCGTGCAGCACAAAACTAAAGACAGGGTGAAAACTGCTGAATTCAACTCCGGTATGTTATCCGAAAACAATGCATTTTTTCCGAATATTCATAGCTTATCTCCAGCTTATGCGTATCGCAAATGCGCTTGGCGATGGCCAGTCCCAGGCCCAGTCCCAGAGAGTCTTTTTTTACAAAGCGGTTAAAAATTTCATTTCCGGAGAGCGGCTCCTCTTTGCCCGTATTGCAAATTTCAAATCCGTTACCGGAAATGTTGATCCGGATGGTTCCGCCTTCGTTGTTGTGTTTTATAGCATTGGAAAGCAGATTGTTAACCAGTGTTTCCGCCAGTGCCTCATGCATTTTAACCGGAAAATCTCCCTGTGCTTCAATCCGAATCCGGAGATTTGCACTTTCGATGAGCGGTTTGAGCGCTTCCAGTCTGTTTTGTATTACTCTGTTAATCAGGATGTTTTCTGCGACAAATTGTCTGTTTTCAATCTTGGTGAGCAAAAGCAGATGCTGGTTTAACGTGGAAAGGCGTTTGGCCGCTTCGTAAGTATGATAAATTTTTGTCAGTTCCGCTTCGGGAAGATTTTTCTGAAGAACCTCTTCAAGGCTCATCAAAATAACCGATAAAGGCGTTTGAATTTCATGCGAAGCATTTTCGGTAAACTCTTTCAGGCTTAGATAATCGAAGGATACTCTTTCGGTAAGTTTGGTAATGACCTTGTTGAGTTCATCAAATTCCGTGATGCCGGTTTTCCGAAGAGAGATTCCCCGGTTCTCCTTTAGCGAAAAGTTTTTAAGGATGGTCAGATTTTGATAAAAAGGACGCCACACGGTAGAAGTAGCGCTTTTGTTGATAAAATAAAGTACACCGATAAGCAGTAAAAAAATTGCTGTGATGCTTAGAAAAATACTCATGACGATGTCCTCTTTTTCCACACTTAGCGACCGGATAGTAATATGATAAAGTCTGCCGTTGATTTTCCGGAAAGTGTTTAGCTCTTTAAAAACCTCATCTTCACCTTCGATAGGATCAAAAATAGTGGTGTCTTTCACAAATTCGGGTCCCGTTTTTTGCGTTTCTTCCACCTCAATTAAAGGATAAAGGTGAGGAGCAATTTTGTGTTGTCCAAGTTCGTGAACAATGCGGGTTTCGCTGGCATGCAGCCCCTCAAGAGTTTCCCGTGAGGCCACGTGGTTAATGAGAAAATAAAATGCCAGCAATCCGGCAAACAGCACAACAGCAGAGCTGATAAGATAACTCCGGTTTATCTTTTTGAGCAATCTCATTCCGCCTCCATTTTATAACCAATTCCGTAAACGGTTCTTATGTAATCGTTACCCCCGGCCTTTTTGATTTTCTTGCGCAGATTGTTCAGATGGGTATAGACAAAATCAAACCGGTCGGCCATATCCATATAATCGCCCCACAAATGCTCAGCAATAGATTGCCTTGTAAGTACCCTGTTTTTATTAATGACAAAATAGAGCAGCAGTTCATACTCTTTCGGTGTAAGCTGCAGCTTTTTATCTCCCACAAACGCTTCCATTTGCTCAGGCAGCAACCTGAACTCTCTGAAAACAAGCTCTTTCGTGCCGTTGAATTTTCTTCTCCGCAAAACCGCACGGATCCGGGAGTTGAGCTCCGAAAGGTGAAACGGTTTGGTAATGTAATC
>VAPE01019192.1_pt1 | contig 16471 bp, 10 predicted proteins | sample 3393911 | NCBI WGS metagenome assembly VAPE01 (sample SAMN08290436, study PRJNA428436) | hydrothermal vent metagenome | isolation source: Deep-sea hydrothermal vent chimney | place: Atlantic Ocean: South-mid Altantic Ridge | reverse complement strand
TTGATAGAAAAAATGACTATACGGAATATATAGATATTGTAAAAGCAAACGCAAGAGAAATACGCGAAAAGGTGTTAAAATATTTAATGGTTCGCCGCACCAGAAGAGAGATTGAAAAATATTTCAGCAAGGACATAAAAGAACAGGGACTAAAATTTCCAGAGGTAAAAAAACCTGAGCCGCTGTTTTACGAGCTCAATGATAACGAAGATAATATATTCACAAAAACAATCAATCTTATTGTCTTGCAGTTCAAGTACGCACGCTATATGCCTATGTTGTATTATACAGGCAAGATTACCCACCCTGAAGAATTAGCCCAAAAAAATATGGGGCGATTTATGAAAATACTACTGATTAAACGCCTGGAAAGCAGTTTTTTTGCCTTTAGAAATTCAGTGAACAGATTTTTGCATTCCTATGAAATGTTCATAAAAGAGCTTGATAGCGGCAATGTTTATGTCAGCAAAAAACACACTGGTAAAATATTTGAATTTCTTGACAATGATGATGATGCAGCGATTCAACGATTGGTAGATGAAGGCAAAGCTGAAAGATATGAGAGCAAAGATTTTAAAAAAGAACTCAAAAATGACTTGGAGGACGATCGCGCTACTTTGGTAGAAATCAAAAAACTGTGGCAAAATGTAAACCGAGATCCGAAGCTCATAAAGTTTATACATGAACTGTCAAAAAACAGGATTTTACAGAAAAATCATCTTATTATTTTTACCGAATCGAAGGAGACTGCTAATTATCTTTTCGAAAAAATAAATGAAGAATATCCGGACAAGGTTCTTTTGTTTACAGGGGGTTCAGGCGAGTCCGTACGTGATAAAGTGACTGAAAACTTTGACGCCAGGGCCCGTCACAGGAAAAATGATTACCGCATACTTATTTCCACTGAAGTTCTCTCTGAGGGTGTCAACCTGCATCGCGCCAATGTAGTGATCAATTATGATATTCCGTGGAATCCGACCAAAATGATGCAGAGAGTAGGCCGCATCAACAGAGTTGATACGGCGTTTGATGTTATTCATACCTTTAATTTTTTTCCTACCAAACAATCCAACGATCAGATCAAGCTGAAAGAAGCTGCTGAGGCTAAAATCAATGCCTTTCTGACTCTTCTTGGAGGAGATGCAGAGCTTTTGACCGAAGGCGAGCCAATCGGCTCTCACGAGCTGTTTAATCGGTTGATTTCAAAGAAAACGCTAGAAGGTGATGATGAAACCGAGGATAGCGAGCTGAAATATCTACATGTTATCAGGGATATTCGCGAAAAGGATGCCGGCCTCTTTGAAAAAATAAAACACCTGCCCAAAAAAGCCCGTACAGGCAAAGTAGTTCAGGCTTCCAGCTTGAATACTACGGAAGCGCTCATCACCTACTTTCGCCGCGGGAAACTGCAGAAATTTTTCATGGCGCAGGCAAAGAAAACAGCAAGGGAACTCGATTTTATGACAGCGGCAAAACTACTTGAAAGCGGCCCGGATGAAAAAATAGAAAGGCTGCCAAGCGGGATATATGACCTTTTGGACAGCAACAAGGTTGCCTTTAGTACTGCTATGACCGAAGAAATAGCTGAACCTCAAAAGAGAAGAGGACACGACAGCTCCGCAAATATCCTGCGCATTATAAAGGCAACCTTCAAAAACACGCAGAAACTTACCGAAGATCAGGAACTTTACATCAAGAAAGTATCGACTCAGCTTGAGGAAGGCGGTTTGCCCAAACAGACGACAAAAAATACGTTAAAAGCGCTGACTACGCTTAGGGGTGATCTGATAAATCCTTTCAAAGCGCTGGCAGTCTTACAGTCCAATATCCCCGAACGACTGCTACAAGGCCACTATGCAGAGAAGAACCCAATAATATTTGGTAAGCGTGAAGTGATCCTCTCGTTATATCTGTCTGTGTGTACTGCACAAACAGGTCTGACTGGAAAATAATTATGACAAATAAAGAATCTCAGACTGCTGAATACAAACAAATATGGCATAATGAACATTTAAAGGTTGTTTCTGCGTTCGCAAACAACCGCGGTGGTATTTTATACATCGGATTGGATGACCAAGGGAATGCCTTCAATCTAAAAAATGTTAAAAAATCGCTTGAGGATATTCCGAATACTATGCAGGAACTACAGGGAAAAGAGTTGGCTGATTTTCTTTTTAGAAAAACGGGCAGCACATGGAATGATATCCTTGAAGAAAGAGCAGGTTTTGAAGAGATAAATAAGGATTCAATAGAACAATTTAAAAAGTATTCTGTTGATAGAATTCCTTCAATCAGTAAAGAAATCAACATCAAAACACTTCTGCGAAAATTGAATCTAGGGATAAAACATGAATAAACAACAGGCACAACAAATTATCAAGGATACATTTGAACGCTCTTTTGATAGAGAGAGATTTATCAATTTTATGAGAAACCTTTTAAATAGCATTGATGAATCCAAGGCTTTTCACGTTCATGGTTACGTAAAAGAGGCATTTAAAGCCGTTATTAAAACATATGAACGCATTGGAACTTTCAGCTCACCCGAAGGGGAAAAGATTGATATAGTAATTGCATATCTTCAAAAGGGTCATTCGCTTGATCATGCTCGCACCACGCAAAGAAATTTTGCCGGCAGATATCTTGTTGATAGAGGCAAAAAAGATGCCGGTCTGTTTGCGTTTGTTGCCCCCGATGAAGATGATTGGCGGTTTTCACTAGTCAAGATGGATTACAAATTTGAAAACACCAAAACCGGCCAAATGAAGGTGAAAGAAGAATTTACCCCTGCCCGGCGCTGGTCGTTTCTCGTGGGTGCCAATGAGAAAAGCCACACCGCCCAAAGCCGTCTGGTCAATATCCTTGCAAATGATGAACAAACCCCAACCCTAAAGGAGATTGAAGAAGCCTTTGATATTGAAACGGTTACCAAAGAATTTTTCTCCAAGTACCGTGATCTTTTTCTTCGCACCAAGGAAGAGTTGGACAGGGTTGTTAAAAATGATCCGAAAATCAAAGCTGACTTCTATGCCAAGGGTGTTGATACGGTCAACTTCGCAAAAAAGCTACTCGGGCAGATTATTTTTCTTTATTTTCTGCAGAAAAAGGGCTGGTTCGGTGTAGGGCGTAATAATAACTGGGGCACCGGCTCAAAACAATTTTTGCGGGAGTTGTTTAACAAAAAACATGGCGGTTATAACAATTTCTTCGATGACATTTTAGAACCGCTCTTCTATGAGGCATTACGCCGGGACCGTAGTGATAACGACGGTTATTACAGCCAGTTTGACTGCAAAATCCCATTTCTGAACGGCGGACTTTTTGATCCTATCGGCAATTACGACTGGGTAAATACCAATATTACGATTTCCAACGAGCTTTTTTCCAATACAATGAATACCAAGGAAGGCGATACCGGCGACGGTATCCTTGATATTTTCGACCGCTATAACTTTACCGTAAAAGAAGATGAACCCATGGAACAGGAAGTGGCCATCGATCCGGAACTGCTTGGGAAAGCCTACGAGAAATTCAATGCCATCCGCCCTGATAATTATGATGAATTCAAAAAAGCATTAAAAAGCGGCAAAAAAAGCGGGGAGAACAAATTCAACAAAACATTTGGCGTCTATTACACTCCCCGCGAAATTGTCCATTACATGTGCCGGCAGAGTTTGATCAACTATTTACATACCGAAGTCATTGCGAGCAAAGCGAAGCAATCTCTAATTCCTTCAAAAGAAGATATTGAAACCCTGATTTACACCGGCGAACATGTCAGTGAAAACGAAGTAACAGCACTGATAAAAGGACAAAATATAAAAGAAGGGAAGCAAAAAACATCTGATTATAAATTAAAACTGCCCGAAAGCATACGCAGCAACGCCGCACTGATTGACCGGAAACTGGCTGACATCACCGTCTGTGACCCGGCTGTGGGTTCCGGTGCTTTTCCGGTAGGGATGATGAGCGAGATTGTCAAGGCAAGAAATGTGCTGTCAATTTTTATTAATGACAGCAACAGAACAGCTTATGAATTCAAGCGCCGCTCTATTGAACACTCCCTTTATGGTGTGGATATTGACCCCGGCGCGGTGGAGATTGCCAAACTGCGATTGTGGCTGTCACTGATAGTAGATGAGGATAATATTAAGAATATCAAACCACTGCCGAACCTGGATTACCGGATTATGCAGGGTAACAGTTTAATCTCGGGAATTGACTTAAATGCCGCAAGCGAGTTGTTTAAAGATGAGGCAGGTAAAACAATAGAGCGTCTTCAGCAGAAACAGGATGAGTTTTTAAGTGAATCTAATGCAGTGAAGAAATTAGAGCTAAAAGAAGAAATTGATAATTTGCAGATAAATATATTGACGATTGAATTAAAAAACAAAAAATCGAATTATTTTAAAGAGATTAAGGTTATAGAAGAGAAGTATTCAATATTGCCCAGAAAAGAGCAAAGAGATAAATTAATCAAACAGGATAAGGAAAAACTCTGTAAAATATTGAGATTTGATCCTGAATATGAGGCAAAACAATCAGGAGAATGTACTAGTGGAAAAAAGATAAAACATTTTTTTATGTGGCAGCTCAATTTTTCTGAAATATTTTATGCGAAAACCGATTCCAAGCATAGTCAAATGTATGGGTTTGATGTGGTAATTGCTAATCCGCCATATATTCAGTTGCAAAAAATGGCTGACAACACCCGTCATTATGCAGATTTATATGATAACAAAGAGTATGAGACCTTTGAACGTACCGGTGATATTTACGCTTTGTTTTATGAAAAAGGGATGAAACTGCTGAAAGATAAAGGTTTACTTTGTTATATCACTTCAAATAAATGGATGCGGACAAAATATGGAATATCGTTGCGCAGATTCTTTAGTAAAAAAAATCCTCTCAAGCTCATTGATTTAGGTCCCGATGTATTTGATACGGCAACGGTTGACACGGCTATTCTATTAGTGAAAAACAGCAAACCAAATAAAATAAAATTGCAAGCCCTGACATTAACCGGTAAAGAACCCATTGAACAATTAACCGATAAATCTTTTACCATTTTGACCGACCTGTCCGAAGGCAGTTGGATTATCCTTTCGCCCGAAGAACAGAAACTTAAACAAAAAATTGAACGCATAGGGAAACCTTTGAAAGAGTGGGATGTTGAAATATATCGTGGTGTGTTGACCGGTCTAAACGAAGCCTTTATTGTAGATACACCTACAAAAGAGCGGCTGTGCAAAGAAGACTCTAAGAGTGCGGAGATATTAAAACCTATTCTGCGAGGCAGGGATATTAAGAGGTATAGTTGCGAGTGGGCAGGGTTGTGGCTAATTTCTACAGGGTTAGATATTGATATTCCCAAATTATATCCTGCTGTTTTTAAACATCTTTTACAATTTGAAGATAGAGCAAAAAAAAGGGGCGATCAGGGACTAAATTGGTGGAATTTGCGTGCATGCGCCTATTACGAAGAATTTGAGAAGGATAAAGTGATGTATCAGGAGATAGTAAGAAAACCGCAATTTTATTATGATGAGAATAAATATTATCCAGAAGCTACAACTTTTATTTTAACAGGCAAAAATACAAAATATTTAATTTCTTTATTGAATTCTAATCCTATTGCATATTTTTTTAAGACATTTTATGCTGGTGGAGAACTTGGGAAAAATGGAGTTAGATATAAGAAAGCATTTTTAATCAAACTTCCCATCCCCAAAACCCTCGCATCCCAGCAAAAACCTTTTGAGGAATTATTAAATAAAATCATAGCCGGGAAAGAAAAAGGAGCAGATACATCCCCTGAAGAACGAGAAATAGATCAACTTGTCTACAAACTCTACGACCTGACCCCGGACGAAATAGCAATTATAGAGAGTGAAAAGAAGTGAACTTACAAAAGAGATTGATATGTTTTTATCAGAATTAAAAATATGGAACTTTAGAAAATACGGACCTGGTGATAAAGGTGTTCCTGGATTACATCTATATCTAAACAAGGGTTTGAATTTACTCGTTGGCGAAAAAGATTCAGGCAAAACGGCTATTGTTGATGCAATAAAATTCGTTTTACAAACTCAAAGTTATGATTACCAGATGTTAAAAGAAGAAGATATTTCATTTGAAGAATTAAATGATAATTTGAAAAGGGGTAATTCCAGACATAAAATCTTACAAGAATGTGTTATGAATATTGCACAGTCACTATTGAAAAAAGAAACTATTGTATTATCAAAGAACAGTTTTGACCTTTCAGGCAATATTGATGCCCTAAAGATTAGAGAATTAGCTCAACAAGTAGGCTTTGATACAACAAACAATGGAGGGAATCTTGTCAGCATTAAGGAGAAAAGAAATAAATTAGCACACGGAGAACAAACTTTTTATGATGTAGGAAAAGATTATTCAGTAAATAATTTATTTGATTTAAAAAATGAAACATTCCAATACCTTGAAGATGTTATTGGGAAAATTGAAAAATATATAATGGATGAATCTTATTATAAATAAAAATAACTTTGCCCGCCATTACTTATACACAATGTTGCCACAGTAATATAATACCCCAAGAAATTAATACAATAAAAAATGGAATTCCTATTCCTCAAGTCTACAATGAAAAGGGATAAATTAGGAATATGATGAGTAGAAAAAGAAAAGCATACAGCACAGAGACTAACCGGATTAGTGTTGTAAATTTTAAAGAATGATAGAATACTTAAAGAGACAAACAAGCGCAAATAATATAACACCAAATCTACTCGTGCGTGACATACCCACAAATCTGTTTTTGCTTCTTTTTTTGCCATTTGTTTACTCCGTACTGTCAAATCTATCTCTACCGAAGTGAGAGAGCTTACTCAATTTTCGGTCAATCATTCTTTGATCTTTTTAGACGCTGTGAGCGTAACAATTGCTTTTATGATATTGTTGCCGGTGCAATATAGATTAACGACCGTTGTCTGCTAGAAACTGATACTGCTGAGAATGCTTTGTCCATTCGCATATATTGTGGATATATTCTGTTAGATTGCGTATTACATATCCGCCGCTCAACAGGCTATTTCATTTTTAATTTTTGCTTGGCTTGAACGATAACTGTTCTAAGCAACGCTGATTGTAGGGCTTGCTTGCCTTTTTCTGATACTGTAAATTTGATACTGTCAGGTTTAATGCCTGTTTTATAAGCAAAATGCCAACTTGCTATATATTGCAATACGTTAGAGATATTGTTAAGCCTGCTGCTATCTATGGATATTACAATTAAGACTTTGTTGGATTGGCTGTAGTTGCTATGCGTTTTGATATTCTTCGGATTAAAGAATTTTTTTAAAACACAGGAGATTGTTGTTGATTTTTGTTGCTCTCCGCAAAGCCATTGCATAGGTATCACCTGCCGCAAATACTGCAAAGCTTGCAAAAACACGGTTATTTGGCACTTGTTTGGACAATTGGTAGGTAGTTGATATATTAGACCATTTGACTTCGGATGCGTGTGCTATAACGCTTGAAGCTGAAATATAGAATGATACGGCAACGAGTGTTGCTATTAAGCATTTAAAATTAAAACTTTTTTTGTTCATTTTTTTCTCCTTTTGTAATGTTTATTTTTTTATATACCGAGAAATTTTTCATAAAATTTAATTAGTTTTTTAAAGACTGTTTTACGCTTTGTGGTTCGTTCACCGGTTCGAGAAAAACGGGACATGGGAGGCAGAATTTTATTTATTGCTGTTCCTATTGTTGTAACATTTCCTTCTTTGAAGCTGTTTTTCACAAATGTATATGTTTTATCATGATCAAGGTTTTCTTTTTTAATTATTTGATCAAGTTCTTCGATTTTCTTTTTCTCTATAAAATCTTGCCAATCTCTATCTATTACAGATTGAGTATTAAGGGATTCAATAAATTGCTCAATGAGGTCTCTTTTATTACGTAATTCAACACTTGAATCTATGGCTTTATTTATATTGAGCAACATTTCATTGTCCCTTGAGTGTCCTTCGTGATATTTCTTAACAAGTTTTAAAATATAATCAATATCAATTTCTACTTGTTTAATAAGTTCCATTTCAAAAACAACATCATCATTAATATTTTCTTTTTCATTGTTTTGGTATTTTTTAAATTCATCATAAAAATCTATGTATAAACTATGATAATCTTGAATATTTCGTTCGGACAATATCTCACTATCGGTAAATTCATCAAAAGCAGTTAAGACATTACGAGATCTCAAAATACAACCATAAAGTTTGATAAAGTCTTCTTGATTTTGTTTACCTAATATTCGTTTTTCAACCGGAAACTTTCTTTGCAATTCTTCAATCAAACTTTTATATCCCCTGACTTCTTTATCATTATCTTTATATCCATTATAATATTCATCGTATGTTTTTAATAACACAATACCTTTTGCGTTTTCATCTCCAAAAAGAGCTATTGATTTATTTGTTGATTCTTCTAAATTACGGAAACAAACAATATTTCCAAAAGTTTTTATGCTATTTAAAATGCGATTTGTTCGAGAGTACGCCTGAAGTAAACCATGCAATCGCAAGTTTTTATCAACCCATAGTGTATTTAATGTGGTAGCATCAAAACCAGTTAAAAACATATTCACGACAATTAAAATATCTATTTCTCTGTCTTTAACTCTTCGACTTATATCTTTATAATAATTTTGAAATTTGTCTGAAGAAGTATTATAAGAAGTTTGAAACATTGTATTGTAATCTTTTATAGCATTTTCTAAAAAGTCTCTGGAACTTACATCAAGTTCGCTTGTATCCTCAGGATTCTCATCAATTACTCCATCAATTTCTTCTTCATTTGCAGCAAAACTAAAAATTGTTGCTATCTTTAGCTGTTTATCGCTTGGAAGATTAGAAAGCTGCTTTTTAAATTCCGTATAATATCTTTTTGCCATATCAATAGAAGATACGGTAAATATAGAATTAAATCCGGCAAGTCGTCTGTCTTTTATTTTATAACGGCTGTTTCTTTTTGTTTTCTGGTCAAAATGTTCGCAGATATACTTTACAATATTCTCCAATCGTTTCGGTGCCGAGAGTGCCGCTTCCTTATCAATACTATTTACTTTTTTATCTTCAATATTTTCTATTTCATGGAGCGTAGAAATATAATCTACTTTAAACGGTAAAACGTTTTTGTCTGTAATAGCATTTACAATGGTGTAGGTATGCAATTTATCTCCGAAAACTTGTTCTGTTGTCTTTAAATCTGCTTTTCCATTAGAAGATGAATTAACAGCAAAAATTGGTGTTCCGGTAAAACCAAACAGATGATACTTATTAAATGCTTTTGTAATTATCGAATGCATATTGCCAAATTGTGAACGATGACATTCATCAAAAATTAGAACAATATGTTTATCAAATATTTTATGTCCTGTATTTCGCTTGATAAATCTATCAAGTTTCTGAATGGTGGTTATTATTATCCGAGCATTGGGATCTTCTAATTGTTGTTTTAATTTCGCTGTACTGGTATTGCTATTAGCTGCCCCTTTTTCAAATTTATCGTATTCTTTCATTGTTTGGTAGTCCAGATCTTTCCTATCAACAACAAACAAAACTTTATCAATATCATCTAATCCGCTGGCAAGTTGGGCTGTTTTAAAACTTGTTAAGGTTTTTCCTGAACCAGTTGTATGCCAAATATATCCACCTGCTTTTATTGTTCCGAGTTGCTTGTAATATGTGCTTACTTTTATTCTGTGTAAAATTTGTTCAGTCGCAACTATCTGATAAGGTCGCATCACCAAAAGCTGTCGGTCTGAGGTAAACACACAATAGCGAGTCAAGATATTTAAAAGTGTGCGCTTAGCAAAAAAAGTCTTTGTAAAATCAATTAGATCCGCAATGGGTCGATTTTTATAATCTGCCCACCAGCTTGTAAATTCAAAACTACTACTCGATTTTCTACCTTCCCCTTTTGTTACTTTTTGCAGTTCTTTTATATGTTCAAAACGAGTGGTATTGCTGTAATATTTTGTATGTGTTCCATTGGAAATTACAAAAATTTGAACATATTCAAATAATTCGCTTGATGCCCAAAAACTTTCTCTTTGATAACGATTTATTTGATTAAATGCTTCTCGTATTGCTATTCCTCTTCTTTTTAGTTCAATATGAACAAGAGGCAGCCCATTTACAAGAATAGTTACATCATAACGATTGGCTCGCTTGCCTTCATCGGTTGCATATTGGTTGATTGCTTGGAGATTATTATTATGGATATTTTTTTTATCAATTAGATAAATATTTTTTACACTTCCATCATCACGCTTTAAATTTTTAATGTAATCTTCTTGCATCGTGGTTGTTTTTTCTTCTATACTTTGATTTGGATTAGCAAGCTCAGAGTTAAAAAATTGTTTCCATTCATTCTCTGTGAATTGGTAGCTATTTAGTTTCTCTAATTGTTTCCTTAAATTCAGTATTAAGTCTTCTTCCTTTGTTATTCTTAAATATTCATAGGCTTGTGCTTGAATTTGCTTTATGAATTCTTTTTCAAGATCGGCTTCGCTTTGATATTGTTTTGCTCGTTTTTCAGATGGCGTAAATTCAGCGACAACTGTACTTTTTGGATTTTGTGCTACAAGATTATAATCTTTATTATTTATCATTTTATTTCACTGCAATTTTTTCTTGAAATGTTAAAAGCTGTTCTCTATAATATTCGTATTGTTGTCGTCTTGCTTTGAGTTCTGCGGGCAAGCCCGTTGAAATGTCATTGACCAGGGCATCGAATTTATCGAGGATGGCGACGAGCTCTTTTTGTTTGGATAGGGGTGGGATGGGGATTTGGAGTTTTTTAAACTCTTTCATTGGCAAGCTGATAACGGGCGAACCTACTATTTTCTTTTCATATTGCCCCACTGCATGAATTGAATTTAAGTAATACAGCAAAAACTTTGAGTGTATGGATTTTTTGTCTGGTTTAATAGTGTACACACCTTCCTTAATATTCCAGTTCTTTGGGTCCTCTGCGATTAATGCAGTTTTGCCAACTGTACCTGTACCTGAAAATAAAACATCTCCAGCTTCCAAATTAGATCTATTATTTATCAATCCTAATGCCTCATCATTCACTTTGTCAGTTTTGTCGAGAAAATTGATGCGAATGCCTCCAAGTTCACGAACAGTAACATAGTAATTCTTAGCATCATCAGTATTCAAAATAAAATTCTTACGAGGATTTAGCCCTGTTTTTAAAGACTTTATTACCTCCCCCAACTCCTTAAACTCCACCTCATCCCCAAAACTCAACAACTCCTCCCTATAATACTCATACTGCTTCTTTCTCGCTTCCAGCTCCGTTTCCAGCTCCGTTTCCAGCTCCGTAAAATTATCAAGAATTTTTACAATTTCTTTTTGAATAGGAAGGGGAGGGATGGGAATTTTGAATTTTAATATATCTCCCATTTTGGGGTGTTTTACTCCTCCACCTCTAAAATGACTTTCAATCAAATCATTTTTATCTAAAAGGAAATAATAAATATATTTTAGATTATATAAATTATTATCAAAACTACTTGCTAAAATATTTCCGCTATCAACAAATTTTCCATTGAAATATTTTATATTTGCAGAGCCACCCGAAGGTATTGAAATAATTTCTCCTTCATTAATAAAATTTTTAGCTAAATCTTCAGTTGTAGAACCAACAAATTTACCAGTAGCTAATAGGTTAATATTTCCATTTTTCACTTTTAAACTTTTTAAATCTTTTGCAGAAATATGTTTAAAAGATAAAATTTTAGTTTGTTTATCCTTATCAACACCGTTAAATCTTTTATCCCATGCAGTTACTTCCCCCAACTCCTTAAACTCAACTCCTTCAGGGCAAAGTTCTTCAATGAGTTTGTCAACTCTGTTTAATTGAACAACCATATTAATTAGCTCCTTCAATCTCTGCAACTATTTTATCAATAGCAGTTCTTAGTTCGCTTTGCTTTTTTACTATTTCAGAAATCTTTTTATTAAGTTCTTTAATGTCAATAACTTCTCCTGTGTCTTTTTGTTCTACATAACTTGAAACTGCAATATTATAATCGTTTTCTTTTATCTTTTTATTATCAACCAATTCTGAAACATATTCCGTATCTTTACGAGATTTAAAAGCATCTAAGATTCTAACACGATTTTCTTTACTTAACTTATTTTTATTACCTATATGAACAAATTCTTTAGATGCATCAATAAATAAAGTTTTATTATCTTTCTTGCTTTTTTTAAGAACAATAATACATGTTGCAATAGATGTTCCAAAAAATAGATTGGGAGGTAATTGAATAACTGTATCAATATAATTATTATCAATAAGATATTTTCTAATCTTTTGTTCTGCCCCACCTCTATACAGTACCCCCGGAAATTCAACTATTGCTGCTGTTCCACTGGCAGAAAGCCATGACAGTATGTGCATGGTAAAAGCTAAATCTGCTTTACTTTTTGGTGCCAAAACTCCGGCAGGAGAAAAACGAGGGTCATTAATCAATAAAGGATTGGCATCGCCTTCCCAATGGATTGAATAAGGCGGATTTGAAACAATCACGTCAAAAGGTTCATCATCCCAATGTTTTGGATCTATTAAAGTATCACCGTGAGCAATATCAAATTTTTCATAATTAACATTATGCAAAAACATATTGATACGGCAAAGGTTATAAGTTGTTAAATTGATTTCTTGACCGTAAAAACCTTGTCCCACATGTCCCTTGCCCAATACTTTAATGAATTTAAGAAGCAAAGAACCGGAACCGCAAGCAGGGTCGTATATTTTATTCACTTCTGTTTTTCCAACAGTTGTAATTTCCGCTAAAAGCTCACTCACTTCTTGTGGAGTATAAAATTCTCCTCCGGATTTACCTGCGTTTGAGGCATACATAGTCATTAAATATTCATAAGCATCACCAACAACATCAATAGTATTGTTTGTATATTCACCGAGATTAAGCTTACCGATAGATTCAAGAATTCTAACAAGATATTTGTTCCTTTTTTCTACTGTACCACCCAGTTTGTTAGAATTTACATCAATATCATCAAATAGCCCCCTTAAGGCATTCTCACTCTCTGTTCCTTTCGCAGAATTTTCAATATTCTTAAAAATAGATGCAAGAGTTTCGTTGATATTGTCATTATTAAGAGCATTTTTAGTAACATTAATAAATAGCTCACTCGGTAAAATATAAAATCCTTTTTCTTTGATAGTATCGGCTCGACCAAACTCTGCATTTTCGTCTGAAAGGTTTACATAATCAAAATTTTCATCACCGGCTCGATGTTCACCATCGTTAATATATTTTGTTAAATTTTCACTAATAAACCTATAAAAAAGCACAACAAGCAATCCGTAAGTATAGATGCTTGCAATTCGTTTTCTTTTACCGATTTACCACAATTTGGACAATTTATATTAATTCCTTCCCTCTTTCTATTCGCAAGTTTTTTTGACAAAGTTGCATGATTGAGAACTATTATCGTCTGCTTTCTTTTGATCATTCTTTTGACCATTAATAAAACCCTTAATCGCATTTGTAATTCCGGTAAACGGAAACAACACATTTTCGATATTTTTCTCTCCCTCGATGATTCTTATACTGTATGAATTATTGATAACCAATACCGGCACAATCTCTATGCCATTAGCAATCAAAAAATCTTTTGCTCTTTTAAGCATAACTTTACGGATTTTCAACTGATTCTTTTTTACCTGCGTAAGTAAATCTTCTCAATGAGAGCAATCTTTACTGTATATTAAAGTATTGCCTTGAGGCGGATTCCATATCGGATTAAACAAAAATGCACTCATGCTTAATAGAACAATGAAAATAGTTGAAGCAAAAGCAAAGATAAATATGTTGTTTTTCCCATTGCGATATATCCGAATCACAATTAAAGTTACTATAATCAGTGCAATACCAACACAAACCTTACAAAAGTTGCTTAAAAAGAATGCTTGAAAGCCCAACAAAACACCTTCCGCAACTAATGCCAACGCCAACACGCGATCAAGCAAAAACTCCGCTTTTTTGTAAAACGATAGCACAATTATCAATGAAAATAGTATTTTCCTGCAATTGTGAACGGCAGGCTTCCGTATGGCGTAATAGAGTTGACCAATGCACATCCATCTGTTTTGCATATCGGTGATGATGATACACTGCCGATGAAATCGGCAATCGACAAAAGAAGTCCTATTGCAGAAAATATTCTAAAAATCAGCATGCTATTTGATCTTTTGTCTGCAACGTATAGCTTTTTACTATTTGACAAACTCTCTGCTTAGAAATCCCCCATTTTCTGGCAAGACTATTTAGCGGTATAATTTCGCTACCCTGCAATCCAAGCCTATGCTTGATAATATCGCTGTTTCTAACAATTCGAACAGCCTTATTTTTTTCTCTATTGACTATCTTATCAGCTTTTTTGACTTTCGTGATAACCCATTCTTTTTGCATCGTAACATTTCTCATCATTTTAAGATACCTGCCTTCAATTAATGCAACGCCTTGCTTGCTTAAACCCCATGTCTTGCCTAATTCTCTCCATATTAAAACGGGTTGATTGTATAACCCGAATCTATGAATAACAATGTCCCTATCTCGTTCACTTAATACTTCTAATGATTCTGCAATTACCTTTTTCCGTTTCAGGTTAATTTCGTTTTGTATAGCTTTATCTTGCACATTTTCATTGCTCTTAATAGAATCCGCTAAACAAAAGTCCGTTGTATTGGAATAAGGCTGATCCATTGAACATATTTTTCCAGCTCTAACCGCAGAAGATATAACGGACTCATACTTGTAATTTGTATCCGTATTTGCCGTCTTAGCTATTTTGGTTTTTCTATATGACTGAATTGGCACCGATATGAGTCTGTCATCTCTTATGTGAAGTAGAATGGATTGCATAATCCACCATCTCGCATAAGTTAAAAATTTGACATTCCTATTAGGATCAAATTTTTGAGCCGCTATTATCAAACCCATAATACCATCACTAATTGTGTCTCTAAGCGATTTATATTTGTATCGATTTGCAATAGTAACAACAAAACGCAGGTTTGCCTGAATTATTTTGTTCAGTGCTTCCTGATCTCCTGTTTTTGCTTTTCTTGCAAATGCAATCGTCTCTTCTTTTGTAATTACCTTACTTTCTTTTTCGCCAAAATCATAAACAAACTTAGACATGAAAAACGTTACTCCTTGCTCTTGTTACCCTATCAAAAACAGTCCGGATGAAGAAGTTGCGGAAAACGCTTATAACGGTAAAGATAAGCGTCACCTCCACACTGTTTACAATGCTGCGGTGAAAGCCCCAATATGGCAGAATGAAATATGCCACAAAATTAGAAATAATAAATCCAACGCTTGTATTGGTTATTGATTCAACAAAATTGAGATTATGCCCGATCATGGGGAAGCTCCTTGACATACAAAAACGTCTGTCTGTATGTTTTTTTAATATTTGTGCAGGCTTTTTTAAATGAAAAATCCTGACTAATAATGTAAACTCGTTTAATAGCCCTCGTTATCGCTGTATATAGAAGTTTGGAATTAAGCATTATAAAAGCTATTTTACAATAGGTATAAACACATATTTAGACTGATTGCCTTGCGTTTTATAGATGGTTAAGACATAACCCAAACCGATTATGCATTTATGATCGTCAAAATCGTATATCACAACGGTATTATCAGGATAAAGAACATAAAACTATTCCTCTGCTTAGTTGATATTGATTATAATACCAAGATTGCCGTTAAAAACACGCGTAGTTTTTTCATTATTGACATTACCCTCTTTGTAGCCGATATAATTTATACAACGCATATTTTTGTTCTTAAGATGAATTATCTTATCGTACTGTTTTGATAAAAATGTCCGGATAACTACCTATTGAGTAAATATTGTATTTAACTCATCCTGAAGTATCTTGTGGTATGGATAAAGTAGAACGGAATATGCCCTAACTTACACCTGCGGAGAGTGTAACTTTTGTAACACCTATTTTATCAATGAAACAATTTGTATTAAGAAAAAAGGGGCATAATAAAAGTTGCCCCATAGTTTTGTAGCACATATACTTGCGCAATATACCGATTTAAGATATATTTGAAAGTCATTGGGGAGCATGACGGTTTAAAAAACAATACACATACACAAGCCGTTAGAAGCAAGCAGGAGAACCGAAACAGAATAACAAATTTGCTACAATAAAACATTGAAATGAAAAGCCAACGCTTGGCCAAGATTAAAAACTAAAAGGATTGCTTAAGAAACATGGCAGAAATAAAGAAAAAAATAGACCAACAAGTAAAATCTAAAAAAAGAGTTGCTGACCACGGCGAAGTGTTTACATCTGAAAGAGAAGTTAATGCAATGCTCGATTTGGTAAAGCAGGAAACAGAGAGGATAGATTCTCG
>VAPE01007740.1_pt1 | contig 16481 bp, 16 predicted proteins | sample 3393911 | NCBI WGS metagenome assembly VAPE01 (sample SAMN08290436, study PRJNA428436) | hydrothermal vent metagenome | isolation source: Deep-sea hydrothermal vent chimney | place: Atlantic Ocean: South-mid Altantic Ridge | reverse complement strand
GTTATTTATACACAGACACTAACCAAGGCCCAAATGGTAAGATAGTAGGGTTACGATCCATATCGATCGTTTTGGCGGGTCCGGATAGAGACTGAATCTAAAAGGCCTTTTTTGCCGGGGAGAAATGAGTAATTTAACGAGCCATACGTTAACGGTTTTCTTAGCTTTTTTTGCAATAATGAACCCTATTGCCAACACGCCTATTTTTATAGGATTAACGGGCGATGATGATCTGGCAACCAGGAAACAAGTCGCGCTCAGATCTTTAATAACGGCATTTCTTATAGTCTTTCTTTTCTGTACCTTGGGTAAGGTGATCTTTGAGTTGTTTGGAATAACGCTGCCGGCATTCCGTATCACCGGGGGTGCACTTATTATTCTTGTCGGGTTTCAAATGCTGCACGGAGAACAATCTACGATCCATAATCCTACCAAAGAGGACACCAAAACTGCCAAAGAGGCAAAATTAAGTATTGCCGTATCGCCGTTGGCAATGCCCATTTTAGCCGGACCGGGCACTATTGCAACAGCAATGAATTATTCGGCTACAGGCAATATCTTAGAGATTGTTATTACCGTGGTTTCCTTTGCAGTGCTATGTGGAATTACCTATGTGTTTTTTATTTTCGGCCAACGTCTTGTTAAGTTCATAGGTGTCAATGGAATAAACGTAGTAACCCGCCTGATGGGTCTTATATTGGCCGTTATCGGAACACAAATGATAATCCAGGGCATTCATGAGGCAAAGGTGCTCTTTTAACGGCCACTCAATACCGGCTGCCTCACTTCATTATCGCACCGAATGCTGCAGAACTGACATTTCTTGCATACCTGGAGAGATATCCCTTCTTGATCTTGGGAAGGGGTTTTTTCCAGGTTTTGAGCCTTCTTTCGATCTCCTCATCACTCAAGAGCACTTCAATAAGCCTCTTCGGGATATCTATCCTGATCCTGTCACCGTCCTCAAGTATAGCCATGGGGCCGCCTTCCACCGCCTCCGGTGAAACATGCCCGATACATGGCCCCCGTGTACCCCCGGAAAACCTTCCGTCTGTGATCAGGGCGACGGAGTCGCTCAACCCCATACCTGCAATTGTTGCGGTCGGAGCAAGCATCTCCCTCATGCCGGGGCCGCCTTTCGGGCCCTCATAACGGATTACCACTATATCTCCGGCAGATATCCTGCCGTCAAGAATAGCCCTCATCCCCTCATCCTCAGAGTCGAAGACCTTTGCTTCACCTTCAAATTTCATCATCTTCCCGCTGACCGCCGACTGTTTGACCACGGCACCGTCAGGAGCAAGGTTACCCCTGAGTATGGCTATGCCACCCTCTTTGTGGTATGCCTTCTCAACTGCCTTTATAACCGTCTCGTCTGAGACAGAGGCCATATCAGCTATTCTGTGAATCCTCATGCCACTGACCGTCATGGTGTTGTTTATCCTGTCCCGTAATCGCTTGAGCACCGCAGGTATGCCCCCGGCATGGTGGAGATCCTCAAGGTAATGTTCCCCGGCCGGAAGCATATCGGCAATGTGGGGTGTTGTTTTACTCAACTCGTCAAAGACCTCAAGGGGGAGTCTTACACCGGCATCATGGGCTATGGCCGGTATGTGAAGGACCGTATTGGTAGATCCCCCAAGTGCCATGTCTACCCGGATAGCATTCTCAAAGGCCTGCCTTTTCATGATCTTTCGCGGCACTATGTTTTTTCTGATAAGCTCCACTATACGTCTGCCGCTTTCAAAGGAGATTCTCCTCTTTTCGGCTTCAACACTCAGGGCGGTGGCACAGTAGGAAAGACTCATCCCCAGGGCCTCGGTAACACAGGCCATTGTGTTTGCAGTATACATCCCCTGGCACGAACCGGCTCCGGGACAGGCACACATCTCAAGTGACTGAAGCTCACTGTCATTGATAAACCCCTTCTTGTATTTCCCGACTGCCTCAAAGGTATCATTCACGAGAGAGAGTCTCCTGCCCTCAAGGTAACCTGAATGCATTGGTCCGGCCGTGACGATGATGGATGGTATATTAATCCTTCCTGCAGCCATGAGCATTCCCGGTGTGATCTTGTCACAGTTTGTAAGCAGTACAAGGCCGTCAAACCGGTGTGCCTCAGCAACTGTCTCGACCATATCCGCAATCAGCTCCCTTGAGGGCAGGGAGTAATGCATCCCGCTGTGTCCCATGGCTATACCATCGCAAATACCGGGCACACCAAAGAAAAATGGATATCCCCCTCCGGTGTGGATTCCCTTCTCAATGAACCTCTCCAGATCCCTCATCCCGATATGTCCGGGAATGATGTCCGTAAAACTTGTGGCCACCCCAATGAATGGTTTGTCCATTTCAGACCTGGGAATTCCTGTTGCATAAAGCAGCGCCCTGTGTGGTACACGTTCAAGCCCCTTCTTTATCTGATCGCTTCTCAATTTACCAACCTCCTTGACTCAGAGTTTAAAAACCGGACAATACCATAACAATGGATGGCTCCAGCACTACAAGCAATCCCGAATCAGTTCATTGAAGCACCCTTCTTGTAATCCCTGATAAATGCAGCCATACGGTCCTTCCTGATAAGCTTCTGTTTCTTTATCCTTTTGATCTCCAGCTCTTCCTCAGGGGTGAGAAAACCCTTGCCGTCAAACTCGGCAAGCCTTACTTCGAGATCCTGATGTTCCTCTTCAAGCTGTTTAAAAGAGGGGTTTTCATTCCGTAATACCTCAATGATTTCCTGTTCCTTCATGGCTCCTCCTTTCATTTTAAAGATTTAATTTTACGGCCTGAATTGAGCGATTCCTTTACAATGCACCTTGCCGAAAGCCCCGACATTTAGTCGGAGAGCCTGACTTGAAAAGGGATTGATACGCTAAGCTGCTCATACAATCGTTCAATCGAGGTCTTATTCATTTCCTGCAAAAATCGTCTCGGATAGTTTATGGGAATTCTCAATACAGTCGTTTACACTTATGCCCCTGTAAGCATTTCCGGCGATGTAAAGGCCGGGATATCCGGAAATCCTGTCCTGAATCCTCTGAAGCAGGTCTCCATGGCCCACATTATACTGGGGTATGGCCCTTCCGTGTCTGTAAACCCTGTAAAACTCAGGATCTTCATCGATCCCCATAATCTCCCTGAGTTCCTCAAGCACGATCTCCACCAGTCTTTCATTGTCCTGCATTGCAAGATCCGAGGCCCTGGCACCCCCGATCATGGTTCTTAGAAGGACCGATCCCTCGGGGGCCCTGTTGGGGAAAATGCTTGAGTCCCACAGGGTGCCGAGAATCCTCCTGTGTTCCCTGTAGGGGACGAGAAACCCGAATCCATTGAGGTTATTCCGAACATCCTCCCTCCTGAACCCCAGGCAGACTACCGAAACAGCCGGGTAGGGAATCTCCTTCAGTAATCCGGATAAGTCCTTGTCAAAATCCGTTGTTATATCAGCGGAAGCATGGGCGGGACAGGCAAGGACAACCCTCCCGGATTCATAGGACTCACCGTTGTCCGTATATACGGAGTAGATTTCCCCTTTTTTCTCAATCCCGGTGATTCGTCTCTCCGTTATCAGTCTATCTCCAAGATACCCCTTCAGTGCATCTATTATGGTCTCCATTCCATCATAAAATGACGTCAGGGTTCCTCCCGGCTCAGGGCCGACCTTTTTGCCGGTCTTCTTGGCCTCCTTCTGCAACCTGATAAGTGCCCTTATCAGACTTCCATACTTCTTTTCAAGCTCATAAATCCTTGGGAAGCAGCTCTTGAGGCTCAGTTTTTCAGGATCGCCGGCATATATCCCCGATGCCATCGGATCGATCAGTTTTTCATAAGCCTCCCGCCCGAGCCTCCTCGTTGCGAAAACAGCAAGGCTCTCGTCATTTGTGCCCTTCGGGGCGACGATCTCATAAAATATCCTTGTCTTACCGCAAAACGTGAGAAGATCGGAAAAGAGAAAGGCCAGAGGAGATCCGGGAATCATCTTCAGCTCTCCGTTGGAATATACAAACCTGTTACCAGCGTTATCATTGCTCCTCAGTGGAGAAAGGGAGAGTTTTGAGGCAAGCCCGAGAGTCATCGGCTTGTTGTCGAGAAACCCGTTCACACCGGATTCACAGAGAAAGCCGTCGGCCCTGTCAGACCAGATCTTTCCCCCGGGACGGTCCTCTGCCTCAAGGATTTTCAGGTCTAAGGATGGATTTTTTTCTAAAAGGAAGTATGCCAGAGACAGGCCAGAGATCCCACCACCGACTATGGTGACGCTCATCCAAGAACCTCAAGTATATGGAGTGAGAACCTGTGCATTTTATAGTTTAATTATAGCAATTTTAAAAAAATATTGCCACTGTCCCGTTCTCATAAACTCCTCAGATAGAGTTTCAGGATCTCCTCTCCGAAGAGTATCGTGATTGCCGACCCAAGGGCCAGGAACGGACCGAAGGGAATTTTGCTCTTCCTGCCCCTGCCCTTTATGACCATCAATGCCACCCCGATCAGTGCACCGGTCAGGCTGCCTATAAATGTCGTTAAAAACACCCCCTTCCATCCTGTAAGGGCACCCACCATGGCCATCATCTTTATATCTCCCCCCCCCATTCCACCCCTGCTCAATACGGCAATTGCATAAAAAAGCCCGAACCCGAGAAACAGCCCTGCAATCGACTGGACGGGACCAAGCTGCAGTGACCTGTTGAAGGGATTGGAGAGGAGGAAAACACCCAGTATCAACGCGATCACAGAACCGGGGATTGTAATGGAGTCGGGGATAATCTGGAAATCCAGATCAATAAAGGTAATCACGATAAGGGCTGAAAAATATATCATGAAAACAAGGCCTTCAAGGGTCGGGCCATACCTCCACATGACAACGAGATAGGCAAGACCGTTGAGGAGTTCAACCGCAGGATAGCGCAGGGAGATCCTTGCACCGCACCCCCTGCAACGTCCACCGAGGATCAGGTAGCTCAACAGGGGAATATTGTCCCAGGGCTTGATCTTTATTCTGCAGGACGGACATGACGATGCCGGACTCACTATTGAGATGTCCCTGGGGATACGATAGATACAGACATTCAGAAACGATCCTACTGCAAGGCCGAAAACAAAGGCAATCACAAAGGTCATATTCCTCTCAATCCCCCACCTTGCTCAGTTCTCCGGCCTTCGACTTTAGTGCGTTCATCTCTGCCTCAAGTGTTTCGATCTCCTTCAGGAGCCGCTTTATCTCGGCATCGGAAAAGAGATCGTAATCGGAGGTATCCCTGAGTTCGATAACCCTCTCACCGATACCCTTTGCAAGCTCACCCTTCTTCCTCTTGAGTTCTTCAATATCACTGAGGATTTTTATAAGGGCAAACTCAACATGCAGACGCTCACTGATTAATGCAACAAACCACTTTACCCTCTTAAGTCCGGATTTAAACCACCCTTTAATCTTGACCAGGTTCATAAAACCTCCGTATCCTCCCATCCCCTCTGTAGAGGCTTGTCATCCCGAAGCAGTTGCGGGATCCCTCTGCAGTTGTCAACCTATTGAACCGCTTAAATTCTGAAACAGGTCCGTAAAGTGCCAAGAACAGCCGACATATTGAACTATCGGATAAGCCTGCACGTCAAAGGGGGTAAAGGTTATTGAATAACAGGATATATTTTACATCTTATTTAATCCAAAATACCTCTCGACTTTCAATTTTGAATGAAAAGATTTCGCGGATTCAGAGCTGAAACAGCGTCATACCGCTCCTTATATCACACTTACAGCCGGATCGGGGAATTTATTTTCTAACCGGTCCTGAAGATCTCTACCTTCCCCTGCCAGAACCTCTCGACCATACCTCTTAGTTCAGGAAACGAGCTTAATGAGGGGTCGTTCCCTATAATATCGAAGGCCTCTTTCCGCGCAGCGTCCAGTATCCTTGCATCCCTGATGAGGTTTGCAACCTTAAAATCCGGAATACCCGCCTGTCTTGTTCCAAAAAACTCTCCGGGGCCGCGGATTGAGAAGTCCTCCTCGGCTATCCTGAACCCGTCGGAGTATTTTATCATGACCTGGAGCCTCCTATCCGCCTCTTCAGAAAGCCTTCCATAGTAAAGGAGAAAACAGTATGACTGGTGGGTTCCCCTGCCGACCCTGCCCCGCAACTGGTGTAACTGGGCAAGGCCAAACCTCTCAGCATGTACTACGAGCATAATTGCGGCATTGGGAACGTCCACGCCTACCTCAACCACCGTAGTGCTCACAAGTATGTCCAGTTTACCATCCTTGAAAGCGCCCATCACATCCTCTCTCTCCTGTGGTTTCATTCTCCCGTGAATAAGACCGATATTCAGATCGGGAAAAATCTTCTCGAGCCCCTCCCTTGCCGGTATTGCCGATTTCAAATTAGTTTTCTCCGATTCCTCAATTGCAGGATAGACTATATATGCCTGCCTCCCCTTCTTCACCTCCGACCTGATAAAACCGTATAGCCTTCCTTTGGTGCCTTCATTAAAGAGTTTTGTCACCACAGGCCTTCTGCCGGGGGGGAGTTCATCAATAACCGAGCAGTCAAGATCACCGTAAAGGGTAAGGGACAGCGTCCTCGGGATTGGTGTAGCCGTCATAACAAGAACATCGGGAAGATTAGAAAGACCCTTCTTGCGCAGCATGGCCCTCTGCATTACCCCGAAACGGTGCTGTTCATCTATGATCACAAGACCGAGTTTATGAAAACCGACCTCCTCCTGTATCAGTGCATGAGTACCAACAATAATGTCAACCTCACCCCTTGCAATCTCATCATCGAGCCTCTCTCTTACGCCCCCGGTAATCAGCGCCGTTCTGATGTTAAGCCCTTTAACCATCCTGCTTATATTGATATAGTGCTGTTCGGCAAGAATCTCCGTTGGGGCCATCAATGCCGCCTGATAGCCTGATTCAACGGCATGAACCATGGCAAGGAGCGCAACTACCGTCTTTCCGGAACCTACATCCCCCTGAATAAGGCGGTTCATGGGAAGGGGGGGTTCCATATCCCGGACTATCTCGTTAACCACCCTCTTCTGGGCTCCTGTCAGCTCAAAGGTGAGCCTTTCAAGAAGTCCCTTCATCAAAGTTCTGCCGGATTTAAAGGAGATGCCCCTCTCGTTCTTCCTGCCCCTCTTGAGAACCGCAAGTCCGGTCTGAAGTAATAACAGCTCATCAAAGGCGAGCCGTTGGTGATAGCGGCTTGTACCCCTGTTGATCTCTTCAAGACCGGCATCCTCTTCAGGGAAATGGACGTTTCTCAGGGCCTCCCCCAGGGAAGGCAAGTTATATCTTTTGAGGATGTATTCAGGAAGGAAATCATCGATTTTCCCGGATGCAAACCCGATTATCGAGAACATGATCGATCTCAGGGTCCTTGTGCCGAGACCTGCAGTGGTCCTGTAAAAGGGGACAATGCGGCTTGTGTGAATCTTGTTCTTGTCGACCTTGCCAAGGACCTCAAAATCCGGGTTGTGCATCTCGTACCCCCCGCCCCGGTAATTGTCCATCCTTACAATACCGGAAAGCAGAACCCTGTCACCCTTTCTGAACAGCTTCTCCATGTAGGGCTGGTTGAACCATTTCCCGGTCAGCAGACCCGAACCATCGTTAACCAACAACTCAAAGATCTTGAACCTGCTCGTGCTACGAATCCCGCTGGATACAATCTCTCCTTCAACCGTCTGGATTCCATCGTGAGAGAGTTCGGCGATCTTTCTGATAACACAACGGTCTTCATATCTGAATGGGAGATAATAGAGTGCGTCAAGGAGGGTTTTGATACCTAAACGTTGAAGAAGCTTTGCCCTTCTCGGGCCTATCCCTTTAATATACTGAACGGGGGTTTCATAGATGTCTCTTGTCATTCCTCATTTGGCTCTATTTTTCCTTCAAACGCAGCTTCCGCCTCATCCTGCTTGATCTTGGAGTACTCGCTTTCACTGATAATATCTATATCCCATCCCGTGAGCTTCTTTGCAAGCTTTACGTTCTGCCCCTTTTTTCCGATAGCAATAGAGAGCTGCTGGTCGTTAACAACTACCATAGCCGTGCGGTCATCCTCGTTAATACCGATTTTATCAACCGTAGCCGGCGTCAAAGAACGGGCTATAAGCATCCTCGGATCATCATTCCAGGGAATGATATCGATTCTTTCACCATGCAGTTCCCTGACGATTGACTGTACCCTGGTTCCCTTCATCCCTACACACGCACCTACAGGGTCGATACTCTGTTCATTTGAGATTACTGCGATCTTGGTCCGCTCCCCGGGTTCCCTGACAATATTCCTGACCTCCACGATACCGTCCTCGATCTCGGGGACCTCCATCCTGAAAAGCTCAGCAACAAATTCCGGGGCCCTTCTCGTCAAGATTATCTCAGGCCCCCTCGAGGACGCCCTGACCTCTGATACATATCCCTTGACCGAATCACCGCGCTTGAGGTGTTCACCAGGCAATGTCTCTTTTACAGGAAGAATCGCTTCGGTCCTCCCAAGATTCACATAATAAACACCCCTGTCCTTTCGTTGAACAACACCGCTTGCAATCCTGCCCACTTTATCCTTGAATTCGTCGAAGATAACCTTCCTCTCCGCCTCACGGACCTTCTGAAAGATTACCTGTTTTGCCGTCTGTGCCGCAATCCGTCCGAAGTCTTGGAGTTCAAGGGCAATGGATAACGAATCACCGGGTTGCTTGTCAGGATCAATAAGCCTTGCCTCCTCAACGGAAATCTGAAGGTCTGGATCTTCAACCTTTTCAACTACTTCCTTGATCTCACTTAAAGTAATAGTGCAGGTTACAGGATCTATTTCAAGATTTATCTGCTTACTGCCGCCAAACTTCTTCTTCACTGCACTAAGCAAAGCGGATTCAAGCGCACTGATTACGCTCTCCTTAGGGACACCCTTCTCCCTGCAGATCTGATCGATTATATAACAGAATTCCTTGTTCATTATATCTCAATCTCCAGTCTGGCCTTCCTGATAATGCCTAAAGGTATCTCCACCTCTTCGTCGGGTAGCGCAACAGTTATTATACTATCCCCGACAGACTTTATCCTCCCGACAAGCACCGTATCTTTATTAATTTTTTCGCTGGTTACAATCCTGACCATCCTTCCGGTAAACCTCTTGAAATCAGCAATGGTCTTCAGTGTGCGGTCAAGTCCGGGCGATGTAACCTCAAGCGTATAAGCCCCCTGGATCGGGTCCTCTATATCAAGCAAGGCCTCCAACTGCCTGCTTACCGCTTCACAGTCTTTAATCCCTACCCCGTCTTTACGGTCTATGGTCACCCTCACGATCATCTTTCCCACCTGGCCGAGAAGCTCGAGATCAAACAACTCGACGCCGGCAACCTCAGCGGCCTCCTCCGCAAGCTTCTTCACCTTTCTCCTTATAACATTCTTTGCCGGCATTACAGCGTCCCATTAAATCATATATAAATCATATTAAAACCGGAATAAAAACAAAAGAGTGGTAACACCACTCTTTCATTGACCCAACCGCTCGGTAACTTAATCTGCTGTTTCTATAGAAAACACTCGTGCAACAGCAGAACTTTTAACCACATATAATTTATCAAATTTCTCCGTTAAAGTCAAATACTACTGTTTAATAAAGAAATATTAAGAAGGATTTATAAACGATATGTTATTATATAGGCTATTAGTTACTTTTAATAAATAACCATTGTACGGAGACCGTTTACAGTTATGGTAACAGGCAAGCCCCTGTTTACAGATGAGGCTATTCAGAAGAAGGTAAGAAAAATGGCTGAAGAAATCTCCAAAGACTACCAGGATAAAGAGATAATAGCCATTGGAATCCTGAAAGGCGCCTTTATGTTTTTTTCCGACCTTATACGGCATATACAGGTACCTTTGACTGTCGATTTTATTATTGCATCCAGTTACGAAAAGACCGACACAACAACGGAGGTCAAAATCCACTACGATATCCGTGAGAATATCAGGAACAAGCATGTCCTGCTTGTTGAGGATATCGTCGATACTGGGATAACCCTTAATTACCTGAGAGAGCGTCTGCTGTCGAGGTCTCCGCAGACCTTAAAGATCTGTGCTTTTTTAGACAAAAAAGAGAGAAGAGTTGTTGATGTACCCATAGATTACAGGGGATTTGAGATACCCAACGAGTATGTTGTAGGGTATGGGCTTGATTTTGACGGCCAGTACCGTAATTTGCCTTACATTGCTGTATTTAAGAGCAGCGATAGGATCCGGCAAATCTGACATGCCCGGCAATTCTCGTATCCTGTCACTTTTTTATAATTTGATTTTAAACCTCACAGGGAGACCGGAGAATGTATGAACTTACAATAGAGAGCAACTTCTCATCCGCACATCAGTTGAGAGGCTATAAGGGAAAATGCGAGGGACTCCACGGACATAACTGGAAGGTTCAGGTCCATGTAGTTGCCGACAGATTGAATGAGATAGACCTTGTTGTCGATTTTAATGAACTGAAGAAACACACCGGGGAGGTACTTGAACAGCTCGACCACGGCTTCCTGAATGAAATTTTCCCTTTTACTGAAATAAACCCTTCATCCGAAAATATTGCAAGATGGATCTTTGAATCCCTTAAAAAGAAGATCAATAGTGATTATGTAAAGCTGTCGGCCGTAACTGTATGGGAATCGGACGCTGCTTCCGCAACCTACTATGAAGATTGAGAGAGAACTTAACAGAAAAATCATAGAGACCGCACTGAAGCGTGGCGCTGACCAAGCCGAGGTATATATGATATCAGGGAGGTCTCTATCCATTGAAGTCAAGGAGCAGACAATCGATGCCCTTGAATCCTCTCAGGACTTCGGCTATTCATTGAGGGTGCTCAGTGATGGCCGGATCGGTTTCTCCTTTTCAACGGAAAAAGATGAGTGGACAGACGTTATTGAAAATGCAATAGAGGCATCGAGCTTTACCGATCCGGACCCACTCTATGATCTTGCCGGCCCCTCCGAGATTCATGAGATAGAGCTGTTTGACGGTTCCGTCTCTGATATAAGCGAGGAGGTAGCCGTTGAACATGTCCGTTCCATTGAGAAATCCGCACTTGAACGGGACCCCAGGATAAAGAAAATAAGAAAGGCCTTGGGGTCTTTCTCTGAAATGCACCTATCACTCTCAAATTCAAAGGGACTGCACCACTCGTACAGATCAACCTCTGTAAGTGGTCAGATCACGGTAGTGGCTGAAGACGGTAACGATGCCCAGATGGGCTGGGGCTATGAAAGCAGCAGGTTTTTAAACGATGTGGACTTCAGAAGAATAGGCACAGAAGCTGCTGAAAGGGCGCTGAGGCTTCTCGGAGCAGAAAAGGCCGATACCATCAGGGGGAACGTCCTCCTTGAAAGTCCCGTCGCTACAGAGTTCCTTGGAATACTCGCATCATCATTCTCTTCCGAAAACGTCCAGAAAGGAAAATCCCTCCTTGCAGGGAAAAAGGGAACAAATGTCTTATCAGAGAAGGTAAATGTTATAGATAACGCCATTCTTGACCGCAGGGTGGGAAGCAGGCCCTTTGATGCAGAAGGTACCCCCTCGCAAAAAAACAACCTCATATTTGAAGGAATCCTCAAGGGTTATTTGTACAACATTTATACTGCAAGAAGGGAAAACACCGTTTCAACGGGCAATGCAGTCAGGGGAGGCATCGAGGGGCTCCCCTCGGTAGGGATATCAAACCTCTATATCGAATCCGCATCACCGGATGACGTCTATCACTTTAACGACCTCGCCGGTATGATAGATAAGGGACTCATCGTTACCGAGGCAATGGGCATACATACTGCAAATCCTGTCACAGGGGACTTCTCTGTTGGAGTAACGGGCCTGTGGGTAGAGAATGGAACCGTCCGGCACCCCGTTAAAGAGTCTGCTATTTCTGGAAATATCCTTGACCTTTTCGGTAAGATTGTCGGTGTAAGTAATAGACTCAGATTTTACGGCAAGATCGGTTCGCCGGATATACTTATAGAGGGTATCGATATAAGTGGTTAAACTTTTTTCTTTATTCAAATTCCTATTTCAACGCAAACGCGGAAGAGGACAAATCTTAAACTTATGGAGGTTATATGGACTACTTTCTTACTGAAGAACAGACCATGATCAGAGACCTTGCAAGACAGATCGCTGAAGAGAAGGTCGTCCCTGTCAGGGCTGAACTTGATGAAAAAGAGGAGTTTCCTCATGAGATCATGGCCGTCCTTGCACAGTCTGATATGTTTGGTATATTCATTCCTGAAAAGTATGGAGGGCTGGGTCTGGCCTCTTTTGAACTCTCGATCGCGGTGGAGGAACTCAGCAGGGCATGTCTCGGTGTATCCACAACCTATGCCGCTAATGCCCTGGGGACCTATCCCATCCTGCTGTTCGGATCCGATGAACAAAAGGAAAGGTATTTACCTACCATAGCACAAGGCAAAAGTCTCGTTGCCTTTGCCCTTACAGAGGCCAATGCAGGAAGTGACGCCGCCGGTGTCCAGACAACAGCTACAAAAGACGGTGATTACTATGTCCTCAATGGAACAAAGCAATGGATCACAAACGGCGGGGAAGCCGATGTCTATACTGTAATTGCAATAACGGACCGCTCCCGTGGTGCAAGAGGTGCAAGCGCATTTATAGTTGACAAAAAAACCCCCGGATTCACCTTTGGCAAGAAGGAAAAAAAGATGGGTATAAGGGCATCCGTCACCAGGGAGCTTATATTTCAAGACTGCAGGGTACCCAAGGAGAACCTCCTTGGCCGTGAGGGCATGGGGTTTATTGTGGCAATGAAGACCCTTGACCAATCAAGGGTAGGTGTGGGAGCCCAGGGAGTCGGGGTTGCCCAGGGGGCCTTTGATGTAGCGGTAAACTTTGCACGCCAGAGGATTCAGTTCGGAAAACCGATAATAAGCTTTCAGGCCATCCAGCATATGCTTGCGGATATGACAACCCGGACCGAGGCGGCAAGGGCGCTTGTCTACGCGGTTGCAAGGTATATTGACAGTGGAGCAAAGGACATTTCCAAGATCTCCGCCATGGCCAAGGTCTTTGCAACGGATGTTGCAATGAGTGTTACAACCGATGCCGTTCAGGTGATGGGGGGATCCGGATATATGAGGGAGTACGCCGCTGAAAAGATGATGAGAGACGCAAAGATCCTCCAGATCTATGAAGGGACCAACCAGATCCAGAGAAACGTCATAGGACAGGCCCTGATAAAAGAGGCGGCAAAAACGAGGTAGAGACACGATCCGAAAGGAGCATCCATGAAGATACTTGTATGTATAAAACAGGTTCCTGATACTGCCGAGGTAAGGATAAACCCTGAAACGAACACACTCGTGAGGGATGGTGTTCCGAGTATAATAAACCCCTATGATCTCAATGCAATCGAGGCCGGGCTTAGAATCAGGGAAGATGTCGGCGCAACGGTAACCGCTGTATCGATGGGACCACCCCAGGCAGAAAATGCGCTCAGGGAGGCGATAGCAATGGGTGTGGATGAGGTCGTGCTTTTGACTGACCGTTGCTTTGCAGGCTCAGACACGTGGGCCACCGCCTATACACTTTCAAAGGCTGCAGAGAAGATCGGTTTTGACATTATTATATGCGGCAAACAGGCTATCGATGGAGACACAGCACAGGTCGGCCCCGAGATGGCGGAATTTCTCGGTATTCCCCACATTGCTTACGTCAGGGCAGTTGAGGAAATCACGCCTGAGACCATAGTTGTACAGCGGATGATGGAGGAAGGATATGATGTGGTGCAGTGCCCTCCTCCCGTTCTGCTCACAGTGGTTAAGGAACTCAATGAACCGAGGCTTCCATCTCTCAAGGGGAAGATGCGTGCAAAAAAGGCGGAAATCAAAAAACTATCGGGTGCTGATATAGGCGTTGAAGAAGAAAACACCGGTCTGAAGGGTTCCCCGACTCAGGTCAAGAACATCTTTGCACCGGATTTAAAAAAGGACAGGAAGGTCTTCAGCGGTACCCTGGAAGAACAGACAGCGCAGCTGCTTGAGGAACTCAGGGGGCTTAAGTGTCTGTAGTCCCCCTGCTTTATGATTTTCCGTATCCCGCTTCCGCTGCAATGCCGGACAAGGTAACCCTGTAGCAAGTTACAAAGATCATGAACCGTTTTAAACCGGAGGTTAAATTATGCGTATAGTTGTCGACCCTGAATTGTGCACCGGATGCGAGACCTGTATTGATTCATGTCCCTATGACGCCATCGTTATGAAGGACGACAAGGCATTTATAAACGAATACTGCCAGTTCTGCAGTGCTTGTTTAAGTATATGCCCTGAAGGTGCGATTAAGGAGATTGAGGCTGAATCAGACAAAGGAGTACCTGCTGATCTTTCCGCCTGCAAGGGGGTCTGGGTCATTGCTGAACAGCGTGAAGGCAAAATTGCAGACGTCTCACTTGAGCTGTTGGGAGCCGGGAGGAAACTCGCCGACAATAGAGCAACCGAGCTGACCGCCGTACTGTTTGGGGGCAGCCGGGATCAGGCCCGGTCACTCATCCACCGTGGGGCCGACAGGGTGCTCCATGCAGAAGATGAGATATTTGATCACTTCAATGACGAGCCCTATATCGATTTACTGACAGACCTGATAAAAGACAGGAAACCGGAGATAGTCCTTACAGGTGCAACCCCGATAGGAAGGTCATTCTTCCCGCGGGTCGCTGCACGCCTCAGGACCGGCCTGACGGCAGACTGCACCTCCCTTGAGATAGACCCGGAAACAGGCAACCTCATCCAGATAAGACCCGCCTTTGGCGGAAATATCATGGCATCCATCCTCTGTCCGAATCACAGGCCGCAAATGGCAACGGTCAGACCGAGGGTTATGAAAAAACTTGATCTCGACACCTCAAGGAATGGGGAGATCATCAGTATGGATACGGGCGGTCTCCGGTCACGGACAAAGGTCATAAAGAGCGTAAAAGAGGAGTCCGGGACCTCGGTTAATCTCCAGGAGGCCGACATTATCGTATCCGGGGGAAGGGGCCTTGGACGACCGGAGGGATTCAGGATGCTCGAAGAACTGGCTTCCCTCCTTAACGGAGTTGTGGGTGCATCAAGGGCGGCTGTTGATGAAGGGTGGATCTCTTACAGCCACCAGGTTGGCCAGACCGGGAAAACAGTCTGCCCCAAAATCTATATAGCCTGCGGCATATCCGGTGCGGTACAGCACCTCGTCGGCATGCAGTCCTCAGATATCATTATAGCCATAAACAAAAATCCCGATGCGCCCATCTTCAGTGTTGCCAACTACGGCATAGTCGGTGATGCATACGAAGTAGTACCAATATTGATTAAACAGATAAAAGAGGTAAAGGGACTATGAAATTAGCCTTTGTTTTTCCAGGACAGGGCTCACAGTACGTGGGTATGGGGAAATGGGTTTACGATAATTTTGATGAGGCCCGCGCTACCTTTGACGAGGCATCCGGGTATCTCGGCTTTGATGTGGCCGACCTCTGTTTTAACGGCCCCAAATCAGAATTAAACAGGACCTTCAGGACCCAGCCGTGCATCCTCACTGCAAGTATTGCCACCCTGAGGGTCCTTGTGAAGAACGGCCTAAGCCCTTTGGTCGTGGCCGGTCACAGCCTGGGTGAGTACTCGGCCCTTGTTTCAGCCGGGGTAATCAAATTCAGCGATGCAGTCCGTCTCACGGAAAAAAGGGGACGTTTTATGCAGGACGCCGTTCCTGAAGGAAAGGGGCTGATGGCTGCAATACTGGGTCTGGGCCGTGAAGAGGTCGATGAAATCTGTCTATCCGTAGCCTCGGGTTATGTTTCACCGGCAAACTATAACTCTCCCGGTCAGATTGTTATTGCCGGAGAGAAAGAGGCAGTGGAAGAGGCTATCTGTATCGCAAAGGAATCAGGCGCAAGGAGGGCGATACCCATTGCCGTGAGTGCCCCTTCCCATTGTGCATTAATGATTGAGGCATCAAAGAGGCTGGTCGTGGAACTGGAAAAGATTAACTTCACTCCCCCGGTTATCCCCATTGTAAATAATGCAGACGCCATGTTCCTTAACACCACAGGGAGCATAAAGGCCTCCCTTATAAAACAACTGGATAGTCCCCTGCTCTGGGAGGACTCCATCAGGAACATCCTGGAATCCGGGATAGACACCTTTATAGAGGTTGGACCGGGCAAGATCCTCTCTGGACTGATAAAGAGGATCGACACAGGAGTAAAAACCCTTAGCACAGACAAAGACATGGAGGAAATACTAAGCAAGATCAAGTAGTTATTTGCAATTATTTAATGTTTTACATAAGCATTTTTGGTTCTTCTAAAGAGTTGATAGTAAGGGTTCAGGGATTCGAGGATTCATGGGTTCAAGCATTTGTTTTCCAAAGATTTAATAAATCCCTTAAGCATTCTTTCAATATCTTCTGTATCCACTTGAACCCTCTCTAAATCTTCGGCTTTAAT
>VAPE01008500.1_pt1 | contig 16483 bp, 10 predicted proteins | sample 3393911 | NCBI WGS metagenome assembly VAPE01 (sample SAMN08290436, study PRJNA428436) | hydrothermal vent metagenome | isolation source: Deep-sea hydrothermal vent chimney | place: Atlantic Ocean: South-mid Altantic Ridge | reverse complement strand
GATTTAGTAGATTTAGTAGATTTAGTAGATTTAGTAGATTTAGTAGATTTAGTAGATTTAGTAGATTTAGTAGATTTAGTAGATTTAGTAGATTCTACTCTTATAATCTGTTAATAACCCATTAGATTATTTTAATACTCTTTACCGAAAATGTGCGATAGCAGAAAATCGGTAAAGAACTAAAAACGATAAAAAAGTATCAAAAACTAAATTATTCCTAAAATAGTTCTTTACCGAAAATGTGCGATAGCAGAAAATCGGTAAATGCGCAAGAACGGTTCTTGCGCATTTGCGAAAGGTTAACTGGACAACAACCTTGCAAAATAACCCCTTCTCTGGTAATCTGTACATATGTTCCGTGAGGGATTTTTTAATTTTCTAAAACCCTTTCGTCCTAAGGTTTTTTGGTAAAATTTACTTACCAAACCAACAAGACAAGCTGGAATGCTTAAAAACGGAATAATTACTAAACTTCCACCCGAAGTGGAAAAAATAATTAAACATAGATATGAGTATAGAAAATACAAAAATAGAAGAAATGTTCAGGTCAGGTGTCCACTATGGATATTCTAAAAGTCGCCGACACCCATCAACAACTCCTTACATTTTCACAACAAAAAATGGAGTTGATATTATAGATATTGAAAAAACTTATGATCTGCTTGAAAAAGCACTAGATCAGATTGCTCATTACGCAGCTACTGGTAAAATTATTTTATTTGTTGGAACAAAAGCTGAAGCACGCCAACAAATTATTGAGACTGCCCTTTCTTTAGGAATGCCTTATGTAAATACACGCTGGGTTGGCGGAGCTTTAACAAATTTTTCAGAAATTAAAAAACGTATTAATAAACTTCTTGATTTGCGTGAAAAAAAGGAAGCAGGAGAGTTTGAAAAATATACTAAAAAAGAGAGACTTTTGATAGATAGAGAAATGAATGATATGACTAGAAATTTTCAAGGTCTATCTACTATAACTAAAGTTCCTGATGTAATGTTTGTTGTTGACCCTAAAAAAGAACATATTGCAGTAGTTGAAGCTCAAAAAATGAATATCCAAATTGTAGCTTTAGCAAATACAGATTGTAACTTAAAAGAAATAGAATTTCCTATCATAGCTAACGATGCTTCTGTTTCAAGTATCTCTTTCTTCCTTTCTGAAGTTAAAGAAGCTTATAATAAGGGACATAATTCTCTTGAGGAAGAAAAAACTGCTTAAATTAGAATAATATTAATCATTTTTTTATAATTTTAAAAAACAATGTCTATAAAAATAACAATAGAATTAGTTAAAGAATTGAGAGATAGCACTGGCGTATCAGTCATGCAATGTAAAAATGCACTTGAAGAATCTGATGGAGATGTGGAAAAAGCTTTAATTATATTGAAAAAGAAATCAAGTAATATCGCTATGAAAAAGGCCGGACGCGATGCCAAGGAAGGAATAATCATTATTCTAGAAAGTGAAGGCAAGGCTTTATTATTGGCTCTTAACACTGAAACAGATTTCGTAGCAAAAAATGAAGATTTTATTTCTTTGGCAAATAGATTGGCTAAATTAGCATTAGATGAAGGAATAGAAAAAATGACAGCTCAGTCACTTGATTTAATTAACCCAGTTATTCAGAAAGTTGGCGAAAAAATTGAATTAGGAAAAGTAGAAGAAATAAAAGGAGAAATCCTTGGTTGTTATGTTCATGGAAATAAAAGTGGCGTAATCACCTCTTTGATAGGAGGAACTAAAGAGATTGCTCGAGATATAGCCATGCATATAGCAGCAATGAAACCAATCTATATAGATGGCAAAGAAATTACGGAGAAAGATAAATTAAAAGTTAAAGAAGTTTTTGAAAAAGAAGTTGCTACCTCAGATAAACCAGAAGAAATAAAGAAAAAAATACTAGAAGGTAAAATAACAACTTATTTCAAAGAACAAACTTTGATTGATCAACCTTTTATCAAAAATCCCAAAATAACAATTGGTCAATTATTGGGAGAAAATAAAGCAACTTTAAAATACTTCGTTAGAGAATCAATTAATTAATTATGACTCTTGTTATTATTATTTTTTTCATATCAATTTTAGTTGCATTCGGAATGTTGTTTTTTAGAATATGGGAGTTTAGAACATCAAGAAAAGAGTTTATTAAAATAGATAAATCATATACATATAGAATCCAATTTAGACACATAGAAAAAAATGTGCTATATTTGACGAAATATGTAGTTCAAAAAGCAATATTCGGTTTAGCTAAGTATTGGTTTATATTCATAACTAAGATGAGAAAAAATTTCAATGAAAAATTACCAAAAATAAATTCTTATCTTAAGAAAAAACAGGAATTGAACACACCTTACAGACATTCATTTATTAAGAAAGCTGTATTTGAATTAAAAGAAAAAATTAAACGGATTAAGGAAAAAGTAAAGGAAGAAATTGAATAGTATATTTAGTTTTATGTATATATGCCGCCTTAGCTGTCTTGGTAGGTATCAATAAAGGAGGAATAGTTTGGTTTTTGAAAATTTAGTTTTATGTATATATGCCGCCTTAGCTCAGTTGGCAGAGCAACGGTTTTGTAAACCGTAGGTCCTCAGTTCGAATCTGAGAGGCGGCTCAAATTTAACAATGAACTTAAGAGCTCGAAGCTTTTGAGTTTTTTGTTTTTGAAGTCGTAGTTGGTAATTTTAATTTTTTAGGAAGTAATTTTAAAATCTCTGGAAATGTTTTTTTTAAATTATTGACTGTTTTGAACCCAATCTCTTTTTTATCATTGACAACAATTGCTGGTAATCTAGTATCTTTAATCTTATATATTCTTAAAAGTGCCTTAAGAGCTGATAATTTCAAATTGTAATCAAATGAATAGACTCTAACATCTGGATATTTCTGACGTAATTCTGTTAAGACAAATCCTTGTTTGACACACTCCGTACAATTATTTGCAGTCGTATAAAAATAGAGAAGAGGGACAAACTTTTCTCCACATTTTTTATTTATTTTTTTTATCAAAATATAGTCTTTAATTTCTAAAAGAGTATATTCTTTCTTTAATTCAATTATTTCAGCATTACCTTTGAAATTATTTTCACTATAATTTATTTTTTCTGCCAAATTATTTAATTCAGAAGAAAGATCTCCACTTTGATCATCTTGCTCACAAGAAAGTTCAGAGAGTAATAAAAATTGAGTTTCCGAAGAGAGAATATCAGTAGAAAGTTTAGTTTGAATTGTTTTGATGTCAGCTATTCTTTTATTAGAAAAAAAATTACTTAAACCAGCTGCCACTGCAAAGAGAGCTGCCGTTATAAAAAAAACTATAACATATTTCTTCCAATCATTTCCCATAGTTATAATTGATTTTTCTTAAGTGAATAATCTCGTTCTGCGACCCAGTTTGATTCGTGGGACCATAGAGCATTCCAAACTGATTTTACTAGCCATATTGGAGCAAGTATAAAATATACAATAATAAATATAAATATATCAATTGAGAATGCTTTACGCCCGTCAACCATTCGGCGTCCAAGTATCACTGAAATAGTAACTAGAGTATATAACAAAATTGAAATAAATAAGAAAATTTGAGTGTTAATAAAAAATGGATCAAAAGAAAAATTTATTTTAAATAAAGAGCTAAAACCAGTAGCACGTATTTGTAATACTTTATTAACGATAAAATCAAATAATCTTACTAAAAAAAGAACTAATAAAAAGAGCGTCCCTAATATTAAAATGAACCCTGATGGTAATGTAAAAATTCCTATTGTGCCATATTTGGGCTTGAAAAATAATTCTCTATAATCTATACCATTCTTGATAAAGCCATATACCCATCTAACCCTTTGTTTATAAAGCTTTTTAAATGTATCAGGACTTCCTGCATAAACATAAGCATCTGGACAATTATCAATCAAATATCCTTTTTTGTGCATTCGCAATGCTATCTCTTGATCTTCAGTATTGTGAGCCTTATAATAGGGACCAATTTCCTCAAAAACTCTTCTACGAAAAATTGAGAAAGGACCTGGTGTGACAGAAATTCCTTTTAGAAAAGCTAACATTTTTGTAAAATAATGAGCTGTGTCAAACTCTGCTCCTTGAGCTTGTTGGATTATATTCTTAGGATTACGGATAATAACTGAAGGAGTTACAGCCATAGTTTTTTCGTTATCAAAAAATGTAATAATTCGTTTAAGGGCTTCGGGGTGAACAGAAGAATCAGAATCTAAACAACCAATAAATTCACTGGTGGCATTTTCTATACCTAAATTAAGAGCTGTGTGCTTACCACCATTCTTTTTTTGAAAAAGTGTTACAAGTGGGTTTGAGGCATATTTTTGTAAAACATTCCAAGTATCATCTTTAGAACCATCATCAACTATAAAAATACTTAATTTACCTCTCGGATAATTAAGATTTATGATAGAATCAATGGTTAAACAGATATCTTTTTCCTCGTTATAACATGGTACAATAACTGTGACAGTCGGATAATTTTTTAAAATTATTTTACCTTTTCTTATTATTATTTCTTTTCTATATTCAAAAAATGTAACTAGAAAAAAGACTTGCACATATATGGCAAGAAAAGAAACTATGTAAAATATAAATATAAGCACACTCATACAATGACCCATTATAACACAAATAGGAAGACTTCTATAATCCACAAAAATCCCAATTTTATTGGGGTTTTTGTGGATTATTTCTTCTAGTCAAAGTAATTTCTTAAACGGGAGATTTTCTCATTATTACGAAGTTTTTCGTGAACTTTTGCTTCTATCTGACGGATACGCTCACGAGTTACTCCAAATTCTGTTCCAACTTCTTCTAAGGTATGTTGAATGCCATCATTTAAACCATAACGAAGCTCTAATATTCTGCGTTCTTTATCAGAAAGTGTTTCCAAAACTTCTTTAATTTGATCGGATAGAATTCTTCGAGAAGAATTCTGATCCGGTTTTAAAATTTTATCATCTGGAATAAATTCACCACGAGTAGATTTTTCATCGTCATCTCCAATTGGTTGTTCAAGGGAAACTGTTTCTTGATTAATTTTTTCAATAATATGGATTTTCTCAATTTCTAATCCCATTTCAATTGCTATTTCTTCAATTAAAGGATCTCGCCCAAGATCTTGAGAAAGACGACGAATAACTTGTTTATATTTTGAAATAGTTTCTACCATATGAACAGGTATACGAATTGTTCTGGATTGATCGGCTAGAGCTCGAGTTATTGATTGTCTAATCCACCAAGTAGCGTATGTAGAAAATTTGTAACCCTTAGTCCAATCAAATTTTTCAACAGCCTTGAACAAACCTAGATTACCTTCTTGTATTAAATCAAGAAGTGTCAAATCAGAACTTCGCCCAACATATTTTTTAGCAATAGAAACAACTAAGCGAAGATTAGCTCTAGCAAGTAAGTTTTTAGCTTCTGAGTCCCCTTTTTCAATCCGACGAGCTAATTCTCTTTCTTCACCAGCATTAATTAATGAATATTGACCAATTTCTTTAAGATACATTTGAATTGAGTCGTGAGTTTGTGAATTTTTACTATACTTAAGAGCTAATTTTTCAATACTATCGTCCATATCTAACAAATTTCCACCTTCTAAAACATCTACTCCAGAAACTGCAAACTTTTCATAAAGTTTGTCTAGAAATGATATATCATTTTCAATATTAGGAAAAACTTTGATGATTTCATCATAAGTTACAAATCCTCTTTTTTTCCCTTTCTCTATTATCTCATTTGATTTAATTTCTAAATTAAGGGTTTTTTCTTGTGAAAATTTTTTCCTTTTTCTTGTTTTTAATTTAGGGGCTGCTACTTTTGTTTTTCTTTTGATAACTTTTTTAGCTTTAGTAATTTTCTTTTTAGTAACTTTCTTAATTGTTTTCTTTGGTGTTTTTTTTATTGTTGATTTAACAGATTTTTTTACACTAATTTTCTTTTTTATTTTTTTAAGTGGTTTTTTAATTGTTTTATTCTTGATTGCTTTCTTTGTAACATTATTTCTTTTCTTTTTATCAGATAGCCGACTAGAATTAAGTTTTTTAACTTTTTTAGTAATCTTTTTAGGTTTGATACTTTTTTTTGTTTTCATAATAATTAAATTATTGAGCTCTATAATTTTTAATTTCTTCTATTCTCTCGACTATTTCTTGATAATTTTTAAGAAGTGAATTCTTTTTTTCTTCATCATTATTATTTTCTTTTTGGTTTATTTCATTATGTAAATAAGGTAATTTTTCTTTTAAAATTTCTTCTTCTAGGTTAAGAGCAATTTCTCGAAAATTATAGATTATCTCGTCAGTTTTATCACCATATTGTATTTCAGCCTTAAAAGCAAGAACGGAAGAGTCAGGATTATATTTCTCTCTCATTTTTATAAATTCTTCTTTCCCTATTTTTTCTCTGAAATTATCATATAGTTCATTAATTTCATCTAATTTAGTCTTATTTTGATTGGCTTTTAAAGAATTGATTTCTTTCTGCCAAAAAACAATTCCCATTAAACTTTCTTCTAAATAGTCCTTGCGAGACTTTATTTTTTCATTTATTTTTTGAGTTGTTCTAGATTCATTTAAATTTTCAGCTTTTTCATAATTCTCAAAATCTTTATTTATAGCATCTTCAGTTATACCAGTTTTCTTATAAATAAGATTAATATAAGCAGATTTTTCTATTGAACTTTTAATCACCAACAAGAATGGAAAAATAACTTCTCTAATTTTTTTACCACGTAAACGAATATCATCCGTATTTTGGCAAATCATATTTAAATGAAAATTTATAATATCAACTGAATTTTTTATTATTTCTTTCCATTTGTTTAAATCTTCAAGAATTATATCGGCTGGATCTTGTTCTTTGGGTATGTTAGCAATTTTAACTTGCATATCTAAAGATAGGGCTATCATTGCTGAACGACTAGCTGCTCTAATTCCTGCCTGATCTCCATCAAAGGCAAAAATTATATTCTGCGAAAGACGTCTAACTAATCCTAAATTATTAATTTTTGATTCTTTGGAAAATTGATTTGATCCTTTTTCTGAAGAACTAATGAATTGATCACTAATTCTACCAGATAGAGCTGTTCCAGAAACAGCAACTGTATTTGTAAAACCAGCTTGGTGAGATAATATCAAATCAAATTGACCTTCTACTATTATGCTATAATTCCGTTTTCTTATTGAAATTTTTGCTTTATCAATTCCAAATAAGGTATTGGATTTATTAAATAAAAGTGTTTCGGGACTATTTAAATATTTAGCTTCTTTTTCTTTACCTTTTCCAAATATACGCCCAGAAAAGGCAATAACCCGACCACTTGAATCATTTATTGGAAAAATAATACGGTTACGGAAACGATCATAAAAACTATCGCGTTCATTATTTTTTATTAAACCAACTTTATATAGATCTTCTTTTTCAAAACCTTTTTCAATTAAATAAGTTGAAACAGATTGCCATGAATCTGGAGCATAACCTATTCTGAAAGATTTTATCATTTTTTTAGAGATACCTCTTTCTTTTAAATAGGCTTGTGGAGCTAATTCTTTACTAAGAATTGTTCCAAAAAATAAAGTAGCTTCTTCCATAATTTGATAAAATTTTTCTTTCTCTCCTTTTGATTTTTTAGAATAATCATTTTCTAAAGTAACTCCAGCTTTATCTGCTAGAAGTTTTAAAGCTCCTAAAAAATCAGTTCCTTCAAAATACTCTACAAAAGAGAATATGTCGCCCTTAGCTCCACAACCAAAACAATAGTAACTACCTCTTTCGGGAGAAACAAAAAATGATGGTGTTTTTTCGTTATGAAATGGACATTTAGCTTTATAATTTCTGTTTATTTGGGTAAGAGAAATATACGATGAAATAACATCTACAATAGAAAGCCTTTCTTTGATTTTCTCAACAGAAGATGATGACATAATATTTATTTGTAAAGTTATTGAGATTATTCACTAACCTCATCTACTAATTCCTCTTTCTCCTCCTCTTCTTTTTTATTTTTACTGGAATGTTTTAATCCAAAACCTGTACCAGCAGGGATAAGATTCCCTACAATAACATTCTCTTTCAAACCACGTAAATCGTCAACCCCCCCTTTAACAGCACTGCTAATCAAAACTCGGTTTGTATTTTGGAAAGAAGCAGATGATAACCAACTTTTCGTAGTCAATGAAACTTCTGTAATACCAAGAACTATTGTATCAGCTGTGGCGACTTTACCTTTTTTAGATTCAATAATACTATTCTCTTCAATCAATTCTATTGATTCAACTATTTCACCTGGTGAGAATGTTGTATCTCCAGCCTCTTTAATTTTTTTACGTGAAAACATTTGACGAATAATTATTTCAATATGTTTTCTAGAAATTGAAGCACTTTGTAAATCATAAACTTTATTTATTTCTTCAATAATGTATTCTTCAGCTCTATCCTTCCCTCCATACTTTACAATTTCTGCAATGTTAGCTGACCCATCAGTTAACAAATCTCCTTTTTCTATTTTATCACCAACTTTAACTAATGGTCGTCGCCTAACAGAAAATCTATATTCCATTTCATTATCTTTTCCATTTGTTTTAGTTCCTGATTTAGCAGTGAGGTCAGAAAGTACTTTGATTATTTTTTCTTTTTCATTTTCACTTACTTCAATAACTTCACCAGTAGTTTGAGCAATAATAGCTGGATTTTTAGGAATACGTCTCTCAAAAATTTCTTCAACACGAGGTAATCCTGTTGTAATATCAACAGTAGCAACACCTCCAGCGTGGAAGGTACGAAGGGTTAGCTGAGTTCCTGGTTCTCCAATCGCTTGAGCAGCAATAATTCCAACAGCTTGTCCCAACTCAACCATACAATTTCTACCTAAGTCAAGACCATAACACATACGACAGATTCCATGAATTGTCTCACAAGATAATGGATTTCTAACATAAGCTTCTTGAATTCCAATTTCTTCTAAATAATTAGCTTCTTCTTTTAAAACTAAATGCCCTTTTTTGAAAAGAACTTCACCTTTATCATCTTTGATAGCAGACAATAAAACTCTTCCATGTATATATTTAGCAAAAACGCCTTCAATATTCTTTACTATTTTACCATTTTTTGTTCCACAATCTTCTTCTGTTACAACAACATCTTGAGCTACATCTACTAAACGTCTAGTTAAATAACCTGCTTTAGCTGTATTAAGAGCTGTATCGGCGGCACCTTTTCTGGAACCGTGAGTAGTTATAAAATATTCCAATGGAGACAAACCTTCAATATATGACGGGATGATTGGAAAATCTAAAGTTTCACCCGATGTATTAACAATTAAACCTTTCATTCCACACATCTGTACTAAACTTCCCATATTACCTCGAGCTCCAGAAGTAATTAAATCGTAAGTTGAGCCTCTTTTATCTAATGTTCCTGGAATACTTTTTTCAATTTCTTTCTTAGCGTGTTCCCAAATTTCAATAACTTTTTGGTAACGTTCTTCCTCTGACAATAAACCATCATTGAATTGATCTCTGATAGCTTCTTCTTCTTTACGAGCGGCAGCTACAATACCTTTTTTTTCTTTAGGAACTTTTACATTATCTAAACCCCAAGTCACACCAGAATAAGTTGCATATTTATAACCAAAATCTTTTATTTTATCTAAAATAGGAGGTGTAGCATCTATTCCATAATGAGTGATAAGTTCATCAACTAAAGAAGACATTCTCTTGATGGTAATTTCTTCATTAATATAAGGAAAATCATTTGGCAAGATACTATTGAAAAATAGTTTACCAATAGTTGTTTCAAATAACTTACCCTTAAATTGACTATATCTTTTTTTATCACTATTACTTATAACTTTTATTTTTGCTCGAAAAGTGATAGCTCCTAAATCAAAAGCTGTAATAGCATGGTTAGGACTTGAAAAAATCATACCTTCACCTTTTTCATTTTCTACTGTTTTTGTCATCCAATAACAGCCAAGAACAATATCCATCTTAGGCATTATAATCGGCGATCCATCTTGAGGTTTAAGTAAATTCTTATTTGAAGCCATATACTTTTGAGATTCTGCTTGAGCCTCTTTGGAAAGAGGTACATAAACAGCCATTTGGTCTCCATCAAAGTCAGCATTGAATCCGGCACAAACAAGAGGGTGAATTTGAATAGCATTACCTTCAATTAAAACTGGATTAAAAGCTTGAATACCCAAACGATGAAGTGTTGGCGCTCGGTTCAATAATACATATTTGCCTTTTATAACTTCTTCTAAAATTGCCCAAACTTCAGGAATTCCTTCTTCTATCAAACGATTGGCTCCACGAATATTGTAGGCTAATTCTGTTTCTATCACCTTAGAAATAATAAATGGTCTAAATAATTCAAGGGCCATATGTTTTGGTAATCCACATTGATTAAGTTTTAGACTAGGTCCAACGACAATAACTGAACGTCCGGAATAATCTACTCGCTTACCAAGCAGATTTTGACGGAATAATCCTTGTTTTGATTTAAGATTATCAGAAAGAGATTTAAGGGCTCGTTTTTGTGATTGAGAAACTGCTTGAGAATTATTTTGTTTGGCAATTGAATTATCAATTAACGAGTCTACAGCTTCTTGTAAAATACGTTTTTCATTTCGAAGAATAACATTAGGTGCTCCAATTTCTATCAATTTTTTTAAACGATTATTACGATTAATAACTCTTCTATATAAATCATTAAGATCGCTAGTCGCATGACGCCCACCCTCTAATGCAACCATTGGTCTAAGAGCTGGTGGTATCACTGGAATAACCGTTAAAAACATCCACTCGGGACGAAGATTAGCAGAAATCATTGAACGAATTAATGACAACCTTTTTTGAAGTTTATTTTTATCAATACTAGAAGCTTTAGGAATCATTTCTTCTGTTTTATCTCTTAGTTTTGCTAAGTCAATATTCTTTAGAAGAGAATAAATAGCTTCAGCCCCAATACTAGTTTCAAAACAACTACCATATTTAAGCCCAAAATGGTTATAAGAAATTTCGTTTAGAACTTTTCCGAGGACAATATCGGCAATTTCATGTTTTGTTGTTGTTAATAGTTCTTTTAATTTTTCTTTATCTTCATCATTAGTAGTACTTTTGAATTTTGCCTTGAACTCACTTTCAAGACTTTTAATTATTATTTCTTTTTCTTCCTCATAGACTTTAGTTATAATATAACCAGCAAAATATATGACTTTTTCTAATTGGTTAACTGGAATATTAAGCAAGATGGACATCCGACTAGGCACTCCTCTTAAAAACCAAATATGCGAAACTGGACTAGAAAGTTCAATATGACCCATTCTTTCACGTCTGACTATTGAGCGAGTTACTTCAACTCCACATTTTTCGCAGATGATATCTTTATAACGAATACGTCTATATTTACCACAATAACACTCATAATCTTTTTCTGGACCAAAAATACGCTCGTCAAATAAGCCATTGCGCTCAGAACGTCCAGTACGATAATTAATAGTTTCCGGTTTGGTAACTTCTCCATAAGACCATTCTAAAATACGTTCAGGCGAAGCAAGTTTGAGGACGATGGAATCAAAATCTGTTGTATCAATTGTTTTCATTTTATTTATTATTTATAACTATTAATTATTCGACTTTTTTAATTCTACATCTAGGGCTAATCCTCTAAGATAACTCAGTAAGACTTTGAAGGCTGCGGGAACATTAGGCTCTCCAATTGGCTGACCTTTAATAATCGCATCAAAAGCTTGGGAACGACCAACAATATCATCTGATTTAACTGTCAACATCTCGCGTAAAGTATAAGCTGCCCCGTGACCTTCAAGAGCCCAGACCTCCATTTCTCCAAAACGTTGCCCTCCTCCTTGAGCTTTACCACCAAGAGGTTGTTGAGTAATTAAGGAATATGGTCCAATTGAACGCATATGTAATTTATCTTCAACCATATGATGAAGTTTAAGAATATACATATATCCAACTGCGATATCTTGGTCAAAAACTTCTCCGGTTCTCCCGTCAAACAAAGGGACTCTTCCATTTTCTGGTAATCCGGCTTTCACTAATTCTTCTTTAATTTCAGTAACAGTAGCAGATAAGAAAGGAGGAACAATAGCCTGGTAACCTAATTTATAAGCGGCATAACCTAGGTGCATTTCAAGAATCTGACCCAAGTTCATACGAGAAGGAACTCCTAGTGGTGTTAAAATAATATCTATAGGAGTTCCATCCGCCATAAATGGCATTTCTTCCTCTGGTAGAATAGTAGAAATAACACCTTTATTTCCATGACGTCCTGATAATTTGTCACCAATTGAAATATTTCTAAGCTGAGCAATTTCAACAATAATTCTTTTTATTATTCCTGATTCAAGATTGTGTCCTAAATCACGAGAGAATATTTTAACTCCAACGACTCGTCCTCTTTTACCATGTTCAAGACGAAGAGATGTATCTTTAACATCACGAGCTTTTTCAGTAAAAATAGATCTAAGTAACCTTTCTTCTGGAGTTAGTTCTGTTTCTCCCTTTGGAGTAATCTTTCCAACTAAAATATCATTTTCGTGAACTTCAGCACCAACAACAACAATTCCATCTTCATCTAAATCTTTTAATTTCGTTTCGCCAACATTAGGAATATCTCGAGTTGTTATTTCAGGTCCAAGTTTAGTGTCACGAACATTGCAAACAAACTCAGTAACATAAATACTTGTAAATTTACTTTCCTTAACAATTTTTTCAGATAGAATGACAGCATCTTCATAGTTTGCTCCTCCCCATGACATAAAGGCTACCAACATATTTTGCCCTAGAGCGATTTGACCATTAGCAGTAGTGCTCGTATCAGCAATCACTTGTCCTTTTTTTACATAATCACCAAGAGAAATAATTGGACGTTGATGAAAAATAGAAAAATTATTTGTTCTAGAAAATGTGACGAGATGATATATATGGTCTTTCTTTTTATCATCAGTAATAATTATTTTTTTAGCATCTACATAAGAAACCTTTCCGGGTACCTCAGAAACAACCAATCTTCCAGAGTCATGACTGGCCAATTCTTCCATTCCAGTTGCTACTAATGGAACCTCAGGAACTATACAGGGTAAAGCTTGTTTTTGCATATTACTTCCCATTAACGTTCTATGAGCATCATCATGCTCTAAGAAAGGAATCATAGAAGTGGTAACTGAGAAAGCTTGGTTTGTAGCTACATCAATATAATCAATCTTATCTCTATCAATCATTCCAGGTTTAGTCTTAATTCTAGCTTCAACTTTTCTATTTATAATATTCTTATTTTCATCATAAAGAATTCCAGCGTGAGCTATATTAAATTTCTCTTCTTCAAGAGCATTAAGATAAGAAACTTCAGAAGTTATTTTTCCTTTGTTAACTTTTACATATGGAGTTTCAATAATACCAAATTCATTAACTCGAGCATAAGTTGATAGATGGACGATCAAACCAATGTTAGGACCCTCTGGAGTATGGATTGGGCAAATTCTACCATAATGAGAAGTGTGAACATCTCTAACTTCAAGTCCAGCTCTAGCTCTGGTTAAACCTCCTGGACCAAGAGCTGAAAGTGTTCGTAAATGCTCAATCTCAGCTATGACATTTTCTTGGTTCATGAATTGTGAAAGTTGGTTGGCTGTGAAGAATTCTTTCACTCTAGCTTGAAGTGGACGTTGATTAATAACGGCAATTGGTAAATTTGTTGTTGCATCAATGGTTGACATCCTATCTTGAACATTTCTTTTTATTTGGGCCATACCAACACGAACTTTCTGTTGAAGCATTTCACCAACATAACGTACTCGACGTTGCCCTAAATGATCAATATCATCTGCTTTAGCACTTGGATCATTATTCAATTGAACAATATTCTTTATAATTTCTACAATGTCATCAGTAGATATAGTGCGCCTTTCAATTTCTTTTTTATCTAAACTTTTTTCAAAACGCTTATTAAAACGAAATCTTCCAACCGGAGAAAGGTCATATCTTTCACTGGAGAGTAACATATTGATAAATTCACGGGCGTTATCAGTAGTCGCTAAATCACCATCACGGAGACGTTTATATATTTCAACATGAGAATCAGAAGCTGTTTTAGCTGAATCTTTTTCTAAACAAATTTTTATTACTTCTGTAGCTTTCTCATCTTTTTTGAAAGACTCAATAATTTTTTCATCTGTTTCAAGACCAAGGACTCTTAAAAGTGAAGTAACGCTAAACTTTCTTTTTTTATCAATACGAACATAAATAACACCATCGGAATCAGATTCAATTTCTATCCAAACTCCGCGAGCTGGGATAATTTTTGCTCCAAAATAATTTTTATCTTTTACTTCTTGTTTTGTAAAAAAGACCCCAAAACTTCTAGTAAGTTGTGGAACAATAACTCTCTCAACACCATTTATTATAAATGTTCCATGTTTAGTCATCAAAGGGACGTCAGCCATAAAAATTTCTTGCTCTTTTGAAGTTCCAAGTCCCTTGTTTAGAAGCTTAACACGTGCCTTAAGAGAACCTTCGTAATTTAGTTTATTACTTTTTACATGTTCTTCGCTAAACTTTGATTCACCTAGAGAAAATGAGGTGAATTCGAGTTGAAACTTTTTTTCAGAATAATCATTAATAGGAGAGAATTCTTTGAAAATTTCCTTCAAACCGCTTTCAACAAACCAATTAAAAGAGGTTAGCTGATTTTCTATTAAATTAGGAAATGGAATTAATGGCTCTTTGTAACGTGAAAAATATTTTTTCTTCAATACGCTTGTTTTTTTCATAATTTAGAAATGGAAAAACACCAAGGTGACTAAACCTTATTGTTGGAGATTATTATAATTGGCAGTAATATTGTTTGTTTAACACAAAAAAATGTATGCCCTTTATAGGCTTATAATATAAGAGTGATTGATGCCATAACTCAATCTTTTCAATCTAGGAAGTAGCTTATACTATTCAGGACTCTTTGTCAAGCCATTATATGCCCCCACCCACCAATGCGCAAGAACGGTTCTTGCGCATCTCAAAAGTAGCAAGAACGGTTCTTGCGCATTGGAAGAAGTATTTTCATCTGGATCTTCTAAGTTTGATTTTAATACTTCTCCATCTTTTTCTGTATAATCAATCAAATCTTTTACCCCATCTTTTGTCATAATTTGATTGATTTTTAATTCAGGATTTAATATCTTTTGAATTAATTTTAAATATTCTGGTTTATATTCTGAATTATTATCAGTGTATCTTTCAATAAAAAAAATAATATTATTCCTTAAATATTCTAAAGATAGATAAGCTAAATTATTTCTTCTAAAGTCATTAATTTTCACAACATCAAAATCTCCAATTAGAAAATCTATGCCAACAGGTTTATTATTATGATCTTCGGGTACCAAGAAAAATAAACAATCATGTGCTAACCGCAATCCAACTTGAGAAGCTAAAGTTGGTTGTTCAAGTAGACTTTTTAAAACTTCTTCTAGATTTTTTATCTTTAATTTCTTATTGAAAATTTCTTGATAGTTTATTTTTTTACCTTGAGAGAATGAAGATAAAGTATCATTGAATGATACAGCTACTCGCTTATCTTTATTAAGTAATGTTGAAATAATAACTTTTCCACCTTTAGCAATGAACATCTTATCAAGTGTTTTAGCTCCAATTCCCTTTAAACGACGATGTTTTTCTAGAGTTTGAACAGCATCGAAATCACCTTCATTAGCGTTGTTTATCTTTTCAGCAAAAATTTCAATATTACCATCTTCTGTTTCAACTTGAACAGTACTTATCTTTCCAAAATTACCTCCTTTAGATAATTCTTCTAATTCTGCTATTTTGGTATAAATTAATTTAGAATAGGAATATCCTTCTTTAGTTTTAAAATCACCAACTTCACCTAGAATATCTGAATATTCTGGATTAACAGGTTTTATGTTTTCTAAAAATTTTTTATCCATTAATATATTATAAGATTTTCCTTATCCATGCGCAAGAACGGTTCTTGCGCATGGAGGGGGTTATTTCTGTTTTTGTTTCCATTCTTCTATTTTTTTGTGATTACCAGAAAGAAGAACTTTAGGAACTTTATATTTTTTATTTTTATATTCTATAGTTTCAGGACGAGTATAAACTTCACTAGTTGATATTCTTTCTTCTTCCCGAGAATCAAAATTCCCGAGAACCCCTTCAACCTGTCTAGAAATTGAATCAATTAAAACCATAGCAGGAATTTCACCTCCAGTTAGAATAAAGTCCCCTATTGATATTTTTTTAACTTTATCTACTTGGGGTAAATTTTTTAATATCTTGTTTATTCTAGTATCTATTCCTTCGTAATGACCACAAATCATAATTACATCAGTATATTTTTTTGAGATATTTTTAGCAATAGTTGTTGTAAAATTTTTTGCACTAGGTATAAAATTAATTACCAGTATTTTAGTTTTTT
>VAPE01009985.1_pt1 | contig 16507 bp, 12 predicted proteins | sample 3393911 | NCBI WGS metagenome assembly VAPE01 (sample SAMN08290436, study PRJNA428436) | hydrothermal vent metagenome | isolation source: Deep-sea hydrothermal vent chimney | place: Atlantic Ocean: South-mid Altantic Ridge | reverse complement strand
TAGAAATAATGTGTGTTTTCTGTGGAGACATCAGAGCTCATATTTCGTAAAACGAAACCCATGGTAAAATTCAGATTATAAGCGGGATTGATGAGAAAAGAGATGCTCAGGTTCTGGTAAAGAAGCCGGGTTCTAATGCCCTGGCCTACATAATTTCCATATGCATTTACATAAGTATAGTAAGATTTATAGATATTGCCTCCATAATTCTTCCCCGGCGGATCCAGCCCTTTAATAGAATAGAGAAATTCATAGTTAAAAAAGAATCTTTTATAGCTATATCGTATAAAATTCACAGACTCCCAGAAATTGGCGCCAAAAGGGTGTGCCAGGGGCTGGTTATAATGGCCGTAATTTATGCGTTCGACCGCTTCGGAATAAGTATAGGGACGTACATAGTTATATTCCGTCTGAAAATAGAGATTCTTGATCCCAAACGGGTCAAAGGTTTTAAATCCCAGTTGGAATGCTTGTTTATTAGCCCAGAACCCAGTATGTGCCAGCACTTTTTTAAGGATAAACTCATCAACCAGCAACTGGCCGTAAAAAACATTGTGTTTCCCGACGATGACGCTCAGATTAAATCCCAACAGCGCATTATCAGGAGAGCCCAATCCCAAATCTACGGAACGTAAAAAGATAACCGGATTAAGGTACTGCCAGTCGAAACCGCGATAATGTCCCAGAGTGTCGGTAGCCTGCCAGATAATGGCATCGAAAAAGCTCAGATTTACCCGTTTTGATATTGCCCAGCTGAGATAATGAACAGTAGAATATTTTCGTGCATAACCTATTTCAGGTATATCTTCGTGCATATCGAGATACTGGTTATACAACACGAGATATTTCATGTGCCAGAAGTTTATTTCCATTTTGAAATAAGCATTGGCATAGGCATTATCTGAAAGCAGCAGGGAACGGTAGCCATCTCCGAGGAAATTTTTACCCTGTCCCAGTTGAAAGGTAAAATGTTTTCCGGCAGCTACAGAAATATAACCGGTAGCAGCACTGTAATCAAAACTTTTCCCGTTTAAATAGAGATGTTTCCCGGTACTGTCTAAATAATACTGGACACGACCCTGCCCGGGAACAACCTTATTTTTCCGGATAAATGAATCAATATAATTGACAAAAATCCCCTGATTTTCATAAAAATTAGTATAAAAAGTAAAAGCTTTGCCTATTCGTCCTTTCACCTCAACACCCCGCGTATTGGTCCAAACATTTTTATTTTCAACAAAGTCATGACCATAAGAAAAGTCCATCAACGGATTTAGCACTAAGGAAAAATTTTTCTTGTAAAGGGTTACCACATTATTATTAAAAAGTTTATTCCAGGCTTTTTGTTTCCATTTTTTTTCAATCACACGGTTCATACGCAAGAGCGATTGTATCGAATCATATTTTACCACAGCATTTATATCCTGAAGAGCATAAGGCCGGATAGAGGTGTGAAACCGAATATTCTTGCTATACAACACTTTCTGCAATGTGCGGTTATACTCCTGATTTAAAGGGAGGTATGCGCTTTGCGAAAAAACAGGCAAACTTATCAGAAATAGTACGACAAAAGAAAAACAGAAACGGATTTTTCTATTCATAATCCTTGAATTAGAACAAACTTTCGGATTCAGATAAAGTGCGGCGAATGTCATCCGAAAATAAATCATTCTTTGCATAAGGGAATCAGACATTTTTATCAAGTGCCTGAAATACAGAGTTTTTACTTACAAATTCGGGGACAATTTCTTTCATTTTTCTCACGATCTGAAACTCATCTTCTTCTATGATAAGTGCAGTTAGTTCATCAATAAACTTGCTGACTTCTTTGTAAGTGAGGCCTGAAACCCGGGCACGCATAATTTTGGGATGAGGGGTTGGCAGCAGATTCTCGCTGTTTGTGAGTAACTCTTCATAAAGTTTTTCACCCGAGCGCAAGCCGGTTTCTTTTATCTTTATATCAATCTCCGGTTTAAAGCCATACAGCTGTATCATTTTCACGGCGAGATCATAAATTTTCACAGGCTGCCCCATATCGAAAACAAAAATATCATCACCTTTTCCCATGGCCCCCGCCTCCAATACCAGACTACAAGCTTCCTGAATGGTCATAAAATAGCGGGTGATATCCTTGTGGGTAATGGTAACCGGTCCTCCCCGCTCAATTTGTTTACGGAACAACGGCACTACAGATCCATTGGACCCAAGCACATTGCCAAATCTGGTTGTAACAAACCGTGTTTTCCCGTTAGCAAGACTTTGAATATATATCTCAGCGATGCGTTTGGAAGCTCCCATAATATTGGTCGGGTTAACGGCTTTATCCGTAGAAATCATAACAAACTTTTCCACTTCAAATCTAACTGCCAGATCAGCCAGGATTTTAGTACCGAAAACATTAACCATCAGTGCTTCATAAGGATTTTCCTCCATCAACGGGACATGTTTGTATGCAGCCGCATGAAAAATAATATCCGGGCGATACATATCCATGATGTTCGTCATACGGAACCGGTCTTTCACATTTGCAACGAGGAACACAATACTATGATGATTATTTATTTGTTCGGTGGCATTTTTTAACTCATACTGAAGCGTGTATATCGCAGACTCTGCCTGGTCAACCAACACAAGTCTTTTGGGAGAGTGACTTAAGACCTGCCTTGCCAGCTCACCACCTATGGAACCTGCCGCACCGGTAATCAGGATAACTTTATTCTTTAACTCCCGGTAGACGTTCTTACTGTCAATTAAAATCGGATCCCGCTGTAATAACTCTTCAATTTTAACTCTTTCTAACTGGTGAGCGTTAAGCTGACCGTGAATCCATAAGTTAAGAGCAGGAACAACTTTCACCTGGATGCCCAAATTAAGGCAGGTTTCAATAATTTCTTTTTTTCTTTCCGGATATAAAGACGGAATGGAAATAATCAGTTGCTTTACATTATGCCGTTTGATAAAAGAGGGGCGTAAGGCAACGAAATAAGAGACAATGGGAATTCCTTCCAGCGTTTTGTAAGCGAGGTAGGGATTGTCGTCAATAAAGGTAATCACTTTATAGTGATATTCTTTATCTTCGTAAAGTGTGTTTTTTGTAAGAACACCGGCAGTACCGGCGCCATAAATAACCACCCCGACTTCTTTTTTCAAAGGAATGTGTGTAATTCGGTTATAGATACTTTTCACTACAAACCGGCTTCCGATCAGGGAGACCAATAACAACAAATATTGCAAAGTCAGAACGGAATAAGAAGGCCAGGTATCTGCGGCAGATTCTACACGGTGAGAAATTACTGCCAAAACAAGAATAATAACAAAGCCCGAAGTAATGGCCTTAACTGCAGCAAAGGCATCCGAAATACTTGTTTGCCTGACTATCCCTGAAAAGGTACGAAATAAGAGAAAAGCACCTATATAAATAAAAAAGACAAACCTAAGGTGTAGGAAGAATATTTCAGAATCAATATTTCCCAGGATAAAATTATTCATTACCAAAACGGAAAGCCACAATGTACATACCACGAGGAAAGCATCAAACGCAAAGATAAACCAGCGAGATATATACCGCTCTGAAAAAGAATCTATGATTAATTTTACCATACAATATTGTTTATTGAACCGGGACAATGTTTGATAACACAGAAGTCAGGGCTTTTAATACTGTCTTGTTTTCAAAACTGAAAAATACTTTTATTTACAAATTTACAAATTAATTTCCAAACCTAATCAGTTAACAAAATAAATTATTCATTACACCAAGTATCCTATCAAAATCTGAGGCCGTCAAATTTGAGCCAGAAGGAAGACATAATCCTATTTCAAAAAGTTTTTCAGAAATACCATTTCCATAAAACGGAGCATTATTAAAGACAGGTTGTAAATGCATTGGTTTCCATAACGGGCGTGATTCGATATTTTCCTGCATAAAAGCCAAACGTAAATCTTCCCTTGTAATTCTATTATTAACAGCAGGATCTATTGTGATTACTGTTAGCCAACGATTTGAATAAAAGCCTTTTGGTTCTGGTTGAAAATTAATAATATATCCTCTTTTAGCTATTTCTTTAAAGTATGTGCTGTATCTCTCGAAATTTTTTCTTCTTTGTCTAATCCTTTCTGGCAATACAATCATCTGTCCCCTGCCAATACCAGCTAACACATTACTTATACGATAATTATAACCAATACTTGAATGCTGAAAATGAGGTGCAGTATCTCTGGCTTGAGAAGCCAAGAATCGTGATTTATTAATAATTTCCTCATCTTCCGACAGTAAGGCACCACCACCACTTGTGGTTATTATTTTATTTCCATTAAATGATAGTACACTTAGTTTTCCAAATCTTCCACACATTTTACTATTAATGTGTGATCCCAGGGCCTCAGCTGCATCTTCAATAAGCGGAATATTATATTTTAGAGCAATGCCTGATATTTCTTCTAACTTTGCAGGCATGCCGTATAAATCCACAACAATAATAGCTACTGGCTTCTTTCCTTTTTTTAGTCTGCTTTTTATTGCCTCTTCCAAAAACAATGGACTCATATTCCATGTATCCTCTTCCGAATCGATAAAAACAGGAGTTGCTCCCTGATAAACAATGGGGTTGGCTGATGCAGAGAACGTCATGCTCTGACAAAGTACAATATCCCCCTTCCCTATTCCTAAAAGTATAAGAGCAATATGTAAAGCTGCCGTACCAGAATTTAATGCAACAGCATACTTAATTCCTGTATATTGACAAATATCTTCTTCAAAAGCATTGATATGCGGACCTACCGGGGCTATCCAATTGGTATCGAAAGCTTCTTTTACGAATTGCTGCTCCATTTTACCCATGTGCGGAGAAGAAAGCCAAATTTTTGGTTTAGTCTTCATATATTACAACCCCCATCTGTATTTTCATTTAACCAAAGCTTATTAGATTTAAGTATAAACGGCACACTAAAAAGATTATAGAATTAATAACTCAACACTATCCACCCATTTATCAGGTAAATATCCCACCGGAACATCAATATTTTGTGGGTGAATATTTAGGAATTTATAATCTCTTATTCCAAAAGTTTGCCAATTCAATTTACTCGGGATAACAAAATCTTTTCTTACGTTATCACCTACATAATAATATTTACAATCCGGGTATTTTGAAACATAGTAAAAATAATTTTCTTCAGATAATTTATTGCTTCCGGACTCTTCAGAAATAATAATATCATCAAATAAATCAAGGATACCCAGCGCCTTTAATTTATTGCGTTGTGTTACACTTCTTCCATCTGTAATAATTCCTAAAATAGCATCCCTGTTTTTTAATCTTTCAAGAAACTTCATTACAGAATTATCCAGTCTAATATCCGGAAAATGGTTCCTGTATCTGTCTAATAAATATTTTTTTGTTATCTTATCAGAATTATTCTGCTCAATTATTGTATCAAATACATTTTTCTTCTCTTCATATAATTTATATATTTCATTAAAATCTAACCGGACAGAAAAGTCTTTTGAAACGGCTTTAATAATAGCCCTGAAACCCGATTTTAAGAATTCTATTTCTTTATATAACGTATCGTCCAGGTCAAATACTATTACTTTCCTCTTTGTAACCATGCACTAATATTTCATCATCGTAACGTAACATCAATAAATTCTCTTCCCAATCCTCGAAATATAAGATTTCTTTATTTAAAAAATATTCTTCAATAATCCATTTTGGATAATTTGCTCCTGCCAAATAAGTTAGCGGGAAACCGCCCCCGAACCTTGGATTTATTTCTATTCCAACAATTCTTTTCGATTTCTGATGCAAAAAAAACTGAACGGTTAAGCATCCTCTTGCTCCTTCAACAACCGATAAATGATTTTTAATATAATTTACAAGTTCATTTTTTTCTGTTTTACCTTTCTTCACCTCTCCATCTCTAACTTCAATACGTTTTCTTGGCACAACACATTTTAGTTTGTCATCTTGTCCATAATATAAATCACATGTATATTCAACATATATAGAAAGATCGAGATATTCCAAAAACATAAAATTTTTATTCCTGAGATGATAATCTGTCAGGCTCTCTCTTTTCTTAATCAGAAACGTATCAACACTTCTGCTACCATTACGTGGTTTAATAAAAAGGGGGAACTGTAATTTATTTTTAGGATATTCTTCTGCAACATCAACCGCTTTACTGTTAAAAAAATCATGCGTCAGCCTTTTATCCCTGCACTTTTTTATAAAATCAATCGATGATATTACCACTTTTATTCCTGTCGCATTTAGTAATTCTTTATTCTCTGCAAGCAATAATAATTCAGTATCAATTGTCGGTATAATTAATGAAATTGAATTCTTGATACAAATATTTATTAATTGGGAAATATAATTTTTGTTATCCAATCTTGGAACTTTAAATCTCCCGTCAGCAATTATGCATGCGGCGGCCAGATGAGGTTTTGCGTCGGCAGCAAAAACTTTTCCTTCCGGAAAAACTTTCTTTAGTTCTTTCCTGAAAGCTTTTAAAAGCGAAACTCTTCTACCGGCAGATGTTATTAAAATATTACCCATCTTTATTAGTTCCCTTTAAAGTATTCCATTGTTGCTTCACCCTTTTGGCTAATATCTTCTGCCCGAAATATTTTCGGCAATGTCAACAACATGATTTTCAAATCCAATCCGAAAGAAAGATGGTCAACATACCAAACATCCAACTCGAATTTTTTTGACCAGCTAATGGCATTTCTTCCGTTTACCTGTGCCCAGCCGGTAATACCGGGTTTAACCTCAAGCCTCCTTCTTTGAAATTTGTTATAAAGAGGAAGATATTCAATAAGTAATGGCCTAGGGCCAACAAGACTCATGTCTCCTTTCAGAACATTCAGAAATTGAGGAACTTCATCAAGACTTGTCTTTCTGAGAAATTTCCCAATCGGAGTTAGCCTTACCTTATCTGCCAAATAGTTTCCTTCTTTATCTGTTTTATTATTCATAGTTTTAAATTTGACCAGAAGGAAGGGCTGTCCGTTTTTGCCTATTCTATGTTGAACAAAAAAGGGACTCCCACCATCCAAAATAAGAATAAGCACAACTATCATAAGCATTAACGGGGACAACATACAAAAGCCCAAGCCTGCAAATACTATATCAAATAACCGTTTACCCATTTCATTTACCTGTTACCTTAACACGGGGGGCAATTACGAACCCCTACTGTCATAACAAAGCACCCTGCGGATGTAAGGTGTTATAATGAGTTCCGTTGAACAACCTTTTCCAGGTCAAAACCGTTATCTCTGTTTTAACCGTTACCAGACGGATGTATCATTATTTTAATCAGCTCGATACTAAAACCCACAAAGCCGCCCACCAGCAACATCTCAATAATAATCAATGTGGTTTTTGGGGCGCTCTTTTTCAATGGCACCACAGGGGGCTGAATAACCGTTAGCACCGGAGTATGGTTTTGCACCTGAATTTTGGCTTTTTCCAAAAGCTGAGCCAGACTTGTATAAACGCTGGCTGACAGGTTATATTCTTTTTGTAAACGTTCTTTTTGAATATTTACGGATGCCAGTATCACATTGCTGTTACTATCGCTGTAGTCGGCAAGGATTTTTTGTGCTGCATAAAAACTATGTCGTGCATCCAAAAATTGTGCTTTGATAAAATTCAAATCTTTTTGAGCTTTCTGCGTATTATAATTCACCACATACCGTTTGAGGCAATTTACCACAGAGTCAGCCAAAAGGGCAGACACCAGCGGGTCTTGTGCTTCCACGTTCACACTAAAAATTTTACTTTTCCGTTTCAGCAGCTTGTTTCCCTGGCTCTGAACTTCGACCTGTATCATTTCGCTCAGCGTTTTGAGCAAATCCGACTGCTCTTTGGATAGTTTGATAACGCCTTTTTTAAAATGCTTTACTTCGTCATTATTCTTTTTCTCACCGATGATCTTTCTGATAAGGTAACCCGGCAAGCCAGCGGGTGAAGGGCGGGAATATTTCTTAAGATATTCCGAAACCGTCATCACTTTATGGTTCCTTGAATCGGTAATCTTTTGCTGCATCACGTCGAGTAAAAAAGGAGTACTTTGAACAATCTCGGGATACAGGTCGGAGGTGAGGGCTTCGTTGGAGGAAGAACCGCTTAAGTTAAGTCCGATGAGGTCTCCGATATTCATCCCTGACATAGCGCCTAATTGTCCAAGTAGCCCGGAGGTTCCGCTTTTGGCATTTGATTCCGCCAGCAGGATAACTTTTGTGTCATATTTCCGGGGAGTCAGGATAACAATAAAAACGGCGATGACAAAAGCGACAGACAAGGCATAGTAAATGGTCTTGCGGCCCCGGTAAATTTGTTTCAGGATAGTTTTAATATCCATTCCTGCATCTTTTGTTGTGTCAGTTTTATCTTTCATACTTCCTGGTTCAGTCTTTCTATCTACGGTTTTATGGTTTTAGCAATGGTAATAATCATTAAAGTTAACGATGCCAGAGCGGTAGTAAGCCCGATGGTAGTTGCAGCTGATAAACGGGTTGATTTTTTAGGTTTTAACGGAATGATAATTTCCGCACCCGGTTCAATTTTCGGATAATTTTTTAAGCCGAGGAAACTGGAAGTTTTTTTCACTGAGCCGTTGGCATAAATTACATATATGTTCCTCCTGATGGCATCTTTTGTGAACCCCCCAGCATTTGAGATATACTGTTGCAATGTCCATCCTTCCACAAAAGGAATAACGTTAGGCCGGTAAACGGCGCCTCTGACTTCAACGGTTTGAGATTTTCGAAGAATCCGTATGGAATCGCCCGGACGCAGGATTAAATCGGCCGGAGAGCCGGGATGGTTTATAATCTTTGTCAGGTTAAGGCCAATCACATTATATTTTGAATTTAAGTTTATGATTTTATTTTTTCTGGCATTGTTAGCTGTATTAATCGTCTCGACAGCTTTTTCGTGGAGCAGATGGGAAGTTCGTTTCCGGATAAGGCTGGCTCCTTTTACAAATGCCTGAGGTGTAAGGTTCCCGGCTTGTTTGATTAAATCGGAAACACGTTCATTACGCGTTTGAATGGTATATTTCCCGGGAAAGTTCACTTCTCCGCCGATTGAAACCATTTGCTGTGGCGTATAGGAGAATGATTTCCTGATAAAGACATGATCAAAAGGAGAAAGTTTAAAATTTTTAACCGAGTCCGCTAGTTTTAAATCTTTTCCAATGGGAAACTGAAAAGTTTGTGCCAGTTGATTGGTCCTTTGTTTTGCAGATATAGTATCTATTACGCGCCGTGCAATGTTGATATGTGCCATAGAGGCCGATTCAAGCATTCCTCCTGCCTGAATGATTAAATCGCCGAGCCGTATATTATCGGTAAAGGGATACAATCCGGGCTTGGCTATCTGACCTTCAATCTGTAAGTACGATTTTTCACGAATATCAAATATGGAGGGAATATGGATAGAATCTTCTCTTTGTAAAAGAAAATCACTGTCAGATTTCAAAAGACGGGAAAGATTCAGCGAAACTGTTTCCCGTGTCAGGTCTTTCTTTAAGCGATAGACAACAATTCTTTTTTGATATGCATCTTTACGTAAGCCATCAGCATTATGCAAAAGCTGTCTTAAGGTCATTGCGCTGTCGAGAGCAAACTCGCCCGGGCGCATTACGGCGCCGGAAATCTGAACCCGGTTTTCGAAACGGTTTAAAATGGAATCTACCACTACCACATCCCCATCCTTTAATTTAGTTGTATCCTGCTGAGCAGCATTCACCACGAGTATTTTCTTTTCGGTGGCTGTTTTTCTGAATATTTTAATCTGCCCGGTATAGGCTTTCCCTGTAAAACCGCCGGCAAAATGGATCAAATCTTTCAGTGTTTCACCTGGTTTCATATCGAAATACATATTGCTTCGTTTCACCTGTCCTTTGATTTCAACCCTGTCGGTATAAGGCGAAACAAACACAATATCCTGATCCTGAAGGCGCATATTGCCCTTTAGGATTCCGTTTAAGAGAAAATTATAGAAATCGAGAATTGCCACGGTTTTGTTATCGCGAATAATTTTAACATTTCTGAGAGAACCGTCTTCAGCCGGGCCGCCGGCAGCATACATGGCGTTAAAAACGGAAGCCAGCGATGAGAGGTTATATGTTCCCGGCAGGGTTATCTCTCCCACCATATTCACACGTATACTCCTGACGCCACCAAGGCTTACCTCCATGTAGGTATTCCCTTTTGTAAGGCCGGAATAGATTTTGGTTAAATATTTTTTAAGTTTGTCTGCGGCTTTTTCAATGGTAAGTCCACTAACAAAAACGGGCCCTATTTTAGGAATAATAATGTTACCTTCCGGCGAAACAATTTCCTGATAACTTTTTTGGGAAGCGCCCCAGACGTCGATGTTAAGAATGTCGCCGGGACCGAGCTGATAATTTTCCGGTGTGGCGATATTAATTCCGGGGTTAAACGTTAAATTTTTATTAGTAAACAAAGAAAAGCCGAAGACACGGTTATTGATTTTTGTGGTTGTGTTTGTATCGTTCATTCGTAGCCGCTCGCCTGCAGGAGTAGCATATTTGACATATTGATTAGGGATAATCCGCTGGTTTGTGCTTCCACCTTTTCCGCTGGCCGATTTGATGGCGCTAAAAATTTCCGCTCTTGCTTTTATCTTTTCTATTTCTGCCTGCGGCAGACCTTTTGCACGGGCAAGGGCTTCTATCTGTTCGGGCGACATGCCGGAGTTCAGCGCTTTCTGCATCAAAAGTTTAATCTGCTCATTGGAAAGCTGTTCAGATTTAACAGAACTCAGATTTGTCTTGGTTGTTATTTGTGCCTGTGTATGAACTGCCGGCAAAAGAACAAGGATAAGTCCGAGAAAAATAACCTGAAGAATAATTTTACAATTACGCATAAGTCAAAGATGAAAAGAGATTAATTAATCGGGTATAAAATTAGTCAAATTATTTTAGGATAATTATTCCTATATACTTTTTAGGTCAAATAATATTTTGAGAGAGCTGCTCTTTCGGATTTCTCAAGGGAAATTCTGGCCAGCAGTCAAATAATTCCACCCCCTACCCTCCCGACCTATCGGTGCGGGACAGGCTCGCCAGCGGGGGACAAAACGCCTCCTGCCCATCTCGCACTAATTCCAAAGACTCCCACATCAGCTATTTTCTGCTCTTTCGGATTTGCAATCCGAAAGTATTGGAAATGTGGATTTAAAATCCACAACTCATCGGGTTGAGATTACATTTATCCCCAAGGAAAATCCCGACCAGAAAGTTTTTATATTAGCCTCCTCAGGAGATTGCTTCCGGGTCGTAATATTTATCCGAATCAATCATATCGCCAAACCGGCTTTTATCCCGTTGGCGGGTATCTCCGACAATTTTAACCGGATTCCCCACGGCAATAGCGTAATCAGGAATTTCAGTATTCACCACCGAACCTGCCCCGATGATACAACCTTTTCCAATGGACGAGCCCGGTAAAATAACAGAGGAGGTTCCCACAAAGGTATATTCGCCAATGGTTACGGGTTTCAGCTTGTAACCCGGTCTGTTGACAGCAGCTTGCCGGATAAAATGCTTTCCCATAAGGCGAATGGCATCCTGGCTGCTGTGGGAATAAACAACAGTATGGGAAGATAACTGCACGCCTTCGCCAATGGAAATGCCTCCGGTGCCATCCACAAGACAATAATGGCCAATCCAGATATTGTCTGCGAGATCAATATTCTTTTTATTGATAAGTTTCGCCGAGGAGCTGATCCGGGTGATTTTTTGAAATTTCCCGGTCTTACGATTCCGGTAACCATATACCATGAAAGGTTTATGTACCCATGAAAAAAGATGTAAAAACCCTGAAATTACAAAGCCAAACGGCGAAAGATATAATTTTCTGAACATCTCTATTGCATTAGCTTTTCAACCATTTCACGGTAAATGATTCGCTTGTCTAAAACCGTGGTTGCCACAAAAGTAGCATTTTTTCTCATTTCGGGAAGCAGGCCGGGATTATCCAGCATTTCTTTAAGCCGGTTATACAACGAATTAACAGAGTAGTCAAAATTTCTACCGATATCATAACGCGTGATAATTTCAGCCATTTCCCCTTTAACATTATTCAAAACAGGAATCCCTACTGCTATGTAATCGTTGAACTTGTATGAATAGGCTACCCTGGTTCCATTCTTAAAACTATTAATGGCTATATCGGCATAACTTAAATATTTTAAATAATCAGCATATTTTAAAAACCCTGTAATTTCAATATCCAGCACATGTATATTCTTAAACTGCATGATTCTTTTTCTCTCCTGACCATCTCCGATAAAAATAAGTTTAATGTCGTATTTCTTTTCATCTGACAATTTCTTAAAACCTTCAAGAATTATTTTAAAGTCATAACTATTTCCCAGCATTCCTCCATAGCAAATCCATTTCTGACCCTGTGGCTTATTGACATGAAGAAGGCTGGAAGAAATCAGAAATTGATAACGTTGTATATCTATACCAAGATATACAGGAATTGCTTTGGCCTTTTTATTATACTTTTGGACGTATTGTGCATATTGAACCGATCCTGTAAACAAGAAGTCAGCAGAACTATAAATTTTCTCAGCCAGCCACTTCATGGGAAAAGTAATTAATTGTAGAAATTTCTTACAGGAATATAAAACAATCAGTGATTCAGGCCATAAATCTATTACATCCACTACAAAAGGTATTCCTTTCTTTTTACAATAATAAGAACAAACCAAGCCACTAGAAATTGTTGGAATTTGACAATAAATTTTCGAAGGGAAAGAAACAATTCTTTTTAAATAAAAAAAGAGTCTGAAAGCAAAAACAAAGTGACTGTATAACCTGCGAAAACTTATATTCAGCTTATACTTCGGAACCGAAAGAAATGTAATGTCGTTACGATCCTGCATTAGGTCATGCTTCTTTTTAGTCTGGTGGTTAAAATCTGCAGTGATTACCTCAACTTCTTTTCCATTTTCTTTCAGTAAATTATAAATAGTATTAATTCTAACATTCCCAGCTTCCTCGTTAAAAAAAAGAGAAACTAAGACTATTTTTTTTTCTTCCACCATTCTATAAATAACTTTTAAAAATAAAGCTTTAGAATACCTTTTTGCGCCTTTTTGAGGCAACTTTTAGAATGAAACACCTTTTCAGAATTTGAATCAGAAGCTCCAGCCTGTAACCAATTTTATATATAATGCCAAAATCAGAAGGGTGAGCATCATCACGGAGAATAGAAGCTACAAAATTATTGGAATGACGCCGGTAATATATCAAGCGTTCATCCAGGAACAATACCTTTCCATTACATACGGCAAGCAGTCCAATCCAAACATCATGCATAGCAATACGTTTTGGAAAAGGCAAAGCAGCATGAAGAATTTTTTGGTTAAAAGCCATTGAACATCCCAGAAATGAATTTTTCTTCAAGTTCCTCCAGAAACCCGGACCGGAGCCATTCCATTCATAAAAAGATTTATGAATAAGCTTTTCTTCCTGATCTACAACAAAAGCATCACAAACTACCAAATCATATTCCTGTAATTTTTCTTTAACTTTATAAATTCTATCCGGCAGCCACACATCATCTTGATCTGCCAAAAATATGTACTTACCCCGGGCAAGCTTTAATGCATTCTCAATATTATAAATTGGACTTTTAAAATTTGCATTTTCTAATAGTCGGATTCTATCATCACCAAAGGCTTTAATTAAAGCAATGGTACTATCTGTTGACGAATCATCGGAAATTATCAGTTCATCTGTTTGACCCAATTGCAATAATATAGTATTTAGTTGCCGTTGGATGTACTTTTCACCGTTAAAAACCGCTATACAAACTGAGATCATTTATTTACAAATTTTAGAACAGGTGATGATTATTTTGTAGCCCACAAGTTTCAGAATAGAAAAGCGGAAACTCAACAATCTTGACATTTTAAAAACATTTATATTTTGTGATGTTGTTTTTAAAAGAAAAAACAAGCGTTTGGAATAATATTTTCGACTAAAAGCGACTACTCCAATACTGTTCTTTTCATGTAAGCGGTATAAAATGGTTGACCGGGTGAGGTAATCCATCACTCCTTTTTGGGCAACGTTTAGCGCTATCCACCAGTCGTGCATCAACGCTTGTTCCGGGAAGGGCAAAACAAGGGGTTTTACCTTTTTATTTATCATCACCGTACATCCTACAACAGGGTTGTTGATAAGCAGCCGGTACATGTTAAAGACATTATCCGGATTAACTTTAATGAATTCCCAAAATGAAGTATGGACTTCCCGTAACATTTTGTCCACCACCGTCAGATCAGAAAAGACCATTGCCGGAACATCCGGGTAACGCTGTTCCAACTCCTTCATTTTGGCCAGGGTATTTTTGATCTTACCCGGGAGCCAGTAATCATCCTGATCACAAAACATGAAATAGTCAGCTTCGCTTTTTTGTAAAAGTTGCTCAAAGCTTCTCTTCGGGCCGAGATGCTTTTTGTTATCTTCAATAATGGTAATGCGGTTTTTATCTTTCTCGCGGTAGCCTTCCAGAAGGTTTCTGGTATTATCAGAGGAACCATCATCACGGATAAGAAGCTCCCAGTCCATATCCGTCTGGCCATATAATGACTGCATTAAATCATCGAGAAAAGCAATACCGTTAAAGGTAGAAAGTAATATAGCTGTTTTCAAAACAAAAGAGGGCTTGGCGACTTAATATTCAATTATCTAAATTTTCATGCGTGGACGCCTGAAGCGGGGATCTTCGTAAAGACATAAACCAACACAAGCATGCCGGTGGAGCTGAGCAATAACGGGTTGGTTCCGGAAATAAAAAGATAGGCAAGATAAGCGATGAACAGATGGGTTATTTTTTTTGTCCTGAGTTCGACCAACAGCGGAAGTGTTAATATCCCGACAAACATAAGAGAGACAGGGACACCCCAAACTCTGATTAACTCTAAATAAGTCAGCTCGGAAACATCAATAAAACGATGTAATCCGGAAGCATAAAACATACCGCCAACCCCCTGTCCGAACAAGAGACTCAGCAAGTGATGGTCAAAATAACCTGAATAAGAGGCCAGGTAACCAAACTTAACAGCATTGGAGGTTTCCTGTTTGTTGAGAAATATAGCAGTAATCGATGGCAGCATAAACAGGGCCACAAGCACGCCGAGAGCCACAGCCCATACAAACCATACTTTGGACCTCCTGTATAGATAGAATCCGATATAAAACAGGATGATGAGTATCAAAGAAAGCATGTTAGCCCGTGTTCCTGAAAAATAGAGCGTCAGGGAAACCAACAAAAACAGCAAAATATGGATAAAAACTTTCTTTTTTTGCCCGACTATCAACAGCTGATAAAGGTAGTACGATAAAGGAAAAACCAATAGCGGAGAGGTTTTATAAAAAATCATCAAAAGGGTTATTTTCCCGTAATCACGTAAAGCATAGACTACTACATGCTTGTCCGTGACAAAATAACGGTACATATCACCAAACAGACGGGTATTAAAAATTAATACGAGGTAGAGACCCAACGTCATCACGACAATGGACAAGGAGGAATAATTAAATATTGCCGTTAAATTCATTTTTTCACTCACCGTTACCAAAATAATGACAAAAAAGAAAAATGAATTAAAATAAACAAGCTTCCCCACCGGGGCATTATGAATAGCACTGTTTATCACACCTATCGACAGCTCATATAAGGGCATGAAAAAGGAGATGAAAAGCAGAATAAACAATAAATACCTGGGAAGGATAAGTTTTTTAGAGAAGTATCCCAGCACCCATGTTAAAAGTACCAGACCAAACAGAACATATTTCACATGGAAGATAAGGTTTGTGGGATCAACCATGACATCCACAAACAGCAATATCATTGAAATATTCAGAAAGACCGGATATTTCTCTTTAAACCAATGGAAAATTTTGTCTGTCATTTTATTTAAGGTGAAGAATTAAGGCCGCCAGCATTCAGAATGACAAAAAATTAACAATACCGTTTAATTCTGAGCCATCCACAGGAAAGCCCTGGGAAAAAGCATGGTGTGAGAATCTCGTGATGCATTGATTAACAAGACTCTCACGTCAGCCTACGCACTATCCTACCTTATTTCCTCAGAGTTAAACGGATTTCCACCCCCTGCCCCATCTCGTCTCAGACGAGAGGGAGAGAAAAAAGACGTTTAATAAGGTAGCATTACCGACTCACAATAAGTTCAATTAGCCGTTCTACATTGTCTTCATTCTTGTAGATATTTTGCAGGTACATTTGGCGCTCTTTTCTCATGGCAGAAGTAAAATCATTTTTCATAAGGCCAGTTAGTAACTTTTTAATTTCGGAAGTACTATTAGCGACTACACACAGCTTCTCCAGATTGCTACCGGTTAGCATTTTATCATTTGCAAGTACAAATCTCCCGTTGTAAAGAGCATTCAGCAGTTTGAGTTTTAAGCCTGTAGCCTGACC